>CEQE01067018.1_pt1 | contig 32635 bp, 30 predicted proteins | sample 356201 | NCBI WGS metagenome assembly CEQE01 (sample SAMEA2619970, study PRJEB7988) | marine metagenome | biome: marine biome (ENVO:00000447); feature: mesopelagic zone (ENVO:00000213) & marine oxygen minimum zone (ENVO:01000065); material: "saline water (ENVO:00002010), including plankton...
TAAACTCGTCATTTCTTTAAAGCCACCCATATGTCGATTAAGCCGGATAATTTCTTCCCCGAGTTTCACAGCCTCTTTTTTCGGCAGGCGACTAAACTCCCCTTTGGCTTGCTGGTCCTCCAAACGGACTAGGTAGTCAATACGGGATTGAATTGTGGAGAAATTAGTCAGTATACCGCCAATCCATCGTTGGTTGACATAATATGCGCCACAACGTCTAGCTTCTTCCTGGACAGTCTCCTGAGCCTGTTTCTTGGTACCAACGAAGATGAGGTGACCACCATCGGCTATGATCTCCCGAATGAAAGCGCAGGCCTTTTCCAGAGCGCTGACCGTTTGCTCCAAGTCGATGATATGAATACCATTACGCTTTGTGAAAATATACGACTTCATCCGCGGATGCCAGCGGCTAGTCTGATGACCAAAATGGGCCCCGGCTTCAAGAAGTTGTTTAAGGGTTGTACTACTGGTACTGGTAGTCTCTAGCAAAGTTCACGCCCCCCTTTCTCCTATGCCATCGGGATTGACCGACTGCAGAGAGTATAGCACAACATCTAACCCACGACAACCAGCAAGGTTAGAGAATAACAAAGCGTTGGTATCGGGGTTGACCCTACATTCTGGCTCATGCTAAATTAGGATAAGTCACCAATTGTCCCTGTAGCTCAGCCGGACAGAGCAACTGCCTTCTAAGCAGTGGGTCGAGAGTTCGAATCTCTCCAGGGACGCCACAATTCAACCGCAAACTGGTTACAAACTATTTCCAACTAAATTATTAATAAGTGTTTATGCCCCGAATAACCGTTAAGGAAGATACCATCCGTAGCGTCCGATTAGCAACGTTACAATGTACCCGGACTTTTTACTCCACCACAAGAGCTGATGTCTCTTGGGTAAATTTATGCCCAAACCACTGCGGCCGATAACCAACCTAGCCTAATTCCGTAACTACCGCAGAACTCCATCCCAAGAATAACCGACATTACACCTAAGGTACTGATTCTACTCTATATCACTATCCATCAGATGCTTCTGTTTTGTTCAAGATTGCATCTATAAATCCAAGTCCAGGCTTTGGTGCCTCGCCATATTTATTTACTCCCTGAGTACCTCTTATAATATACAAACATAAATCGAAGACTAGAGCGATAGCAATATAAATTCCTCCAAAATAACTGAAATAACTTAAGAATCTTCCGACTGCCCAAAAGCCTGGAAAACCAATATCGTGAATACGTCTAACCGCTATTGGTAGAGTCAAGGCAGTAAGCAATAGAGACAAAACTATACTAGGAGCAATAGTCAAAATGAGTGCCGAAACTCCTTCAATAAAAATAACCCCTAGGAAGTAATGTAGTCTACCTAGTCTACCCTCGAATAATTTGAGTAAGTTTTCCATAATTCACCTCATTATAGCAGATAGCTAAAATCCGTTCTGGTATAAACATCCCAAACCATCTGTCTGTATCGCCTATACAGCTTGAAGTGCGCCAGTCAATCCTTAATTGTTTCAGTAGCATTATTGTACTCCTGTCTGTGGTCTCTGAGCCGTTGACTTACCAAATTTTGTCAGTAGAACCATAGAACCACCCACATGTACCACCCTAACGTGCTATAAGCATAGACGGTCACATCGTTCTCTAAATCTGCAAGCACGGCACTTGTTTGGGTTATCGGAAGAATTAAACTCCAACTCTCCCACAAGCAGTAAATGAATACGTTCAATCAAGGCAGTTATATACCCTGCAGCCTCTAGATCAAAAGGCACTCTCCAGTACATATTATCGGTACCTCTCTCACGTAATGCGGCCACCACCGGCCTATTATCCTGTGCCACTACAGATTGGAAGGCTAAGCAATAACCAAACACTTGATTTATACTGGATAAGTATGTTTTAGTACCAGGTTTATCATCTATGACGACAAAGGTCTCAGGGGTCATCAAGACTTCATCGATAAAACCATAGATACCATGCCCCAAGTCCTTCACCGATAACTCCCGACTAAAGATTTGAACTTTCTTTGACTCAAGAAGCATCCCGTCAAAGGAAACTGGGACAGCTTCCTTCTTAAATCCTTGGTAGAGGTTCTCATGTGCCTGCTTACCTGCTACCATTTGCTTGGTGGGTTTAACTTTGATCCCAGCTATATTCTCCAGGTAGATTTGGTATTCACAATACTCCTGCTTATATAACCAACTAACTGGGAATAGGGGTCTCTCATTAATCTGTATGACCCCTAAGGCTTTCTTGGGTTGTGGTAGCCCATTCAACATATATTTAGCCCCAAGAACTAGTGCTGAGTACCATTATGTCCTACCCATGTATTTAGTGTAATTACCATATAGCAACATGAACCACTCTTTACCCATACCCACCCCTATCAAATGAGCATCCGCGGTCTATCGCTTTGGATGTCCGATTTGTGACAGACCGTCTTTGGCAGGCTGTAAACAATTTACAAAACACCATGGTAGTCCCAACTCGTCGAGACAACCGAAATCATAAGTGGTTGCCAATCCGCTTTGCGAGCACACCTAAGATTATCCCCGTAGAGACACTCAGTATCCCAATAGTAATGAGGAGAATTAATACTAGTACTGTCCCCATAGGCAACACACCCGAAGAGGAATACGTCTTGACTACTATGGTACCGGGAATGATTCCAAGTACTATCAAAATACTGCCAAGCAACCCAAAGAATAGCATGGGCTTTCTCTCCGAAATCAGCACCATTATTCGGTTGAGATTACCGAAGCCATGCCTTATCGGGTTCAGTGTTGAACCGTCTTTCGTGTATATGGCTGATATTGGGACTTCCACAATCTTGAGCCCCTTGGACGTAGCCTCAGATATCATCTCGGCTTCTATGGCGAATCCGCTCTCCTTAAATTGCATCACGGATATCGCCTTCTTAGATAGCCCTCTAAACCCGGATTCGGTGTCCGAAACTTTTGCTTCCGAGAGGACACCGGTTAAATATGATAGGACTTTTTGCCCGACTTTACGGTAAAGAGGAACATTATGCCTCCCGATCTTTCTAGAACCGATAACGAGGTCAGAACCTTCGGAGACTGCCCGGATAAAAAATGGTATTTCTTCGGGATCGTGTTGGGAATCAGCATCCAGAAGCACAAGTATATCAGCATTCCTTTTCCGCACTTCAGCTAGTATACTCCGGATAGCCGCCCCTTTGCCTTTGTTTCGCTCATGTCTGATAACAGTAGCCCCGGCAAGCTCAGCAATCTTAGCCGTCCGATCCCTACTGCCATCATCGGCGACAATAACTTCATCGGCATACTGCCGGACCTGCAAAACCACGCTACCGATGTAATTCGCTTCATTGTAGGCAGGCATAGCCGCGATTATTTTCATAATCACATTATAGCTATCCGTACGGTAGAAGACAAGATTTACTTGTTGTGGCTTGACGCGACTACTCCCGTTTGTTAGACTGCCAAAGTGGGGTTGCCGGAACAAGCCGTCATCGACTTCATCGAGAATATCTACATCTCAATGCAATGGCCCGGAGTCGTAGCACTCATGGCTACCGAGACTATCTTTGTCCCCCTACCCAGCGAAATAGTGATGCCTCTTGCCGGCTGGATGTTGATAAAAGAAAGGGCTCTGCCAATATCGTATATTTTAGTCGCTGGTGGCTATGGAGCTTTGGGCTCTACCATCGGGGCCATTCTTATCTACATTACCTGCGTGTGGGGCGGCCGCCCTCTTCTAGAGAAATACGGTAAGTATGTCCTCATCTCTCGCTCTGACCTGACTCAAGCTGACCAGTGGTTCGCGAAGAGAGGCAGCTGGGCAGTCTTTATTTGCCGCCTGCTACCGGTGGTCCGCAGTCTTATCAGTCTCCCCGCCGGAATTGCCCGAATGCACCCTCTTAAATTTCTCATCTATACCTTTACTGGCTCTTTTATCTGGTGTACCGGATTAGCCTACGCCGGCTACCAACTGGGCGAACACTGGGAACAAATACGCACTGTGATGCGCCCCTTTGACCCAATCATTATTACTCTAGTCATTGTACTTATCGGCTACTACCTCTACCAATATCCAAAACGACAAAGACAATAAGCCAACCGTCAGAACAGTACCGCCCATGATGGAATTGACTACGGACAGGTAACAAGATAAGATATAGCAAGAAAGATTCTATTGACTTTGGGGAAAGTTGAAACTGGAGACTATTACCGATAGGGAGAATTTTTTATGAAGGTCCTGCTAGTTGGCGGGGCTGGTTATGTAGGCGGAGCCGTCACGGATTTACTACTGCAGAGTCAGCACCACATCCGTGTGTATGACGCGCTGTTCTACGAAGAAGCTTACCGCAAGCCAGTAGATTTTGTCTATGGAGATGTGCGTGACCGAGAGAGACTGAAGCCACATCTGGATTGGGCTGAGGTGGTAATATGGTTAGCAGCGCTCGTCGGCGATGCAGCTTGTGCTCTTAATCCAGACGTAAGCATCGACATCAACCAAGAAACAATTAAGTGGCTGGCGCAAAATTTTGAGGGCCGTATATTTTTCCTATCTACTTGCTCGGTGTATGGCGCCAGAGACGGTGTTCTAGATGAAACAGCACCAACTAACCCACTCTCAGTTTACGCCGTCACCAAATTAGAAGCCGAACACCACTTAGCCGGTAGCAATGCTCTCATTTTCCGTCTCGGTACCCTCTTTGGTGTTGGTGACTTATTTTCCCGCATCCGACTTGACCTAGTGGTGAACACCCTCGCCGTAAAAGCACATCAATCCGGCAAACTTCAGGTTTACGGAGGTGATCAGTTCCGACCATTACTCCACGTACGCGATGCCGCCCAGACTATTGTGGATAACATAGTCACTGAGCATACTGGTATCTTCAACCTACACAACCAAAACATCCGTATTATCGACCTAGCCTATCAAGTACGCGGTCATTTCCCTGATCTGGTCATTGAACAGCAAGAGCGGAAATTCGAAGACACGCGTAACTACCGAGTAAGTAGCGACAAGGCTAAGACCATATTAGCGTTCAATCCGGCACGTTCGATTGACGAAGGAATAGAGGAAATCAAGGCGCTCCTGGATTACGGACGGTTGAAGGATGTAGACAACCCCCGATATACCAATCAAAAGTTCCTTTCGATTTCCAATTCGCATATCCGGGAGAAGTAATATGCCATCTCAAAATAAAAAGAGACAAGATGTCGTACGACTCATTGAGGGTGGATCGGCAGTCGATGACCGAGGAACTGTCGGTTTTATCAACGATTTCAATTTCAGTGGCATAAAACGCTTCTATACAGTGACCAACCACCAGACTGGCTTCGTTCGTGCGTGGCACGCCCATCGCTTCGAAGCCAAGTACATCACTGTTTCGCGAGGTGCGGCCATAATCGGAGCCGTTAAGATTGACGATTGGGTAAAACCGTCTCACAATAGCCAAGTGGACCGCTATATTCTGTCGGCAAATAAACCATCCGCCGTTTACATCCCGGCAGGCTATGCTAATGGCTTTATGACGCTGGTGGAAGGCACGATTCTGGTCTTTTTCTCGACGTCAACGCTCGAAGAATCTCGCGGCGATGATGTACGTTATGATGCCCATTACTGGGATATCTGGCAGGTCATCGAGCGTTAGATTACCAGAAAGACAGCGAGGTAGAGTGTCTAAGAAAGTGATTGTTCTCGGCGGTTCGGGAATGCTGGGCTCTATGGTCGTGGATTATCTGTCCAACGATCCGACTTTAGAAGTCGCCGCAACGGTCCGAACTCAAGTGCTGGCGACAAAATACCAAGAGCGACTTCATGGGGTAAACTGGCTATCTTTTGACGCTAACTCACCTACGTTACGGGAAACGCTGAGTGTTATTCACGGCTACGACTGGGTAATCAATGCCATCGGCATTACCAAACCACTCATTCATGACAATAACGCCGCCGAAGTTAAACAGGCACTTCTCATAAACTCGTTATTACCTCATCAGATCGCGCAGCAAGCCCACAAGAGCGAGGCAAAGGTAATCCAGATTGCTACCGACTGTGTATATTCAGGAAGTAGGGGTGGCTATCTCGAAAGCGACCCGCATGATGCCCTTGACACCTACGGCAAGACCAAGAGCCTGGGCGAAATCACACATCCCCAGGTCCATCACTTACGCTGTTCTATCATTGGTCCCGAGCCGGGAGAAATCTTAGGTTGGATTGATACAGGCGATACTTACGAGCTAGATGCTATTCAGGCAAAAGAACACAAATTCTTACTCGCTTGGTTTTTGGGTCAGCCACAGAATACTACGGTAAGTGGCTACATAAATCACCGTTGGAATGGTGTGACCACACTCCATTTTGCCAAACTCTGCCATGGCATTATTACTCAAAATATTGATCTGCCCCATTGGCAACATATTGTGCCCGCTGGAGAAGTCACCAAATACGAATTACTCCAATGTTTTGCCCAGTATTTCCGACGGGAAGACATATCGATTACGCCGGGTAAGGCCACCGTTATCATTGACCGAACCCTAAAAACGACCAGCAAGCCATCGAATCAAGCCTTGTGGGCAGCCGCCGGCTATTCGCAACCACTCTCAATACCAGAGATGATTGCCGAACTAGCTTGCTTTGATTATAAGCTTGGTAGACTCTGAGCAAGAGGAGAGATACGTGAAGATTATGACAGTTCTGGGCACACGCCCGGAGATAATTCGCCTGAGTCGTATCATCGAAAAACTAGATACGTTGTGTGAACAAATCTTGGTTCATACCGGACAAAACTATGACTACAACCTGGACAAAATTTTTTTCCAGCAGATGGGCGTACGAGAGCCTAACCACTACCTGGGAGCTAGGGGTAACTTCGGTGAGCAAATCGGAATGATTCTGGCACAAAGTGAGCCCATCATGCTAACGGAAACCCCGGAGCGGTTCCTCGTACTGGGCGACACAAACAGCAGTCTCGCCGCCATTATGGCAAAACGGCTGGGCATCCCGGTGTACCACATGGAGGCTGGTAATCGATGCTACGACGACCGCGTACCGGAGGAAGTTAACCGACGTATTATCGACCACTGCAGCGATGTGCTCCTACCCTACACTGAGCGCAGTCGGGCTAACCTGCTACAAGAAGGTATCCCTGGCGAACGTATCTATGTAACGGGGAATCCCATCTACGAAGTAATCCAGCACTATGACCGGCAGATTTGTCAATCTACCATCCTAACGACTCTTAAGTTAACCGCCGGTCAATACTTCCTCGTCACTATGCACCGTGCCGAGAACGTTGACCACAAAGAGAGACTGACGAATCTGCTTCTAGCCCTAGATAAAATAAGCAAGAAATACGCCCTCCCCGTCATCGTTAGTTTGCACCCCAGGGCAAAAAACAGGATAGAGCGATTCGGGCCGAAAATCAATAACAAAAACGTCCATCTCCTCGAGCCCTTCGGCTTCTTCGATTTTATTTCCCTGGAAAAAAACGCGCGCTGTGTTATCACCGACAGCGGCACAGTTCAGGAAGAATGCTGCATCTTCAAGGTACCTAATATTACCATCAGAGATGTAACCGAGAGACCTGAAACTATAGAAAGTGGTAGTAATATGCTTGTCGGTGTTTCGCCAGATTTAATATTAAACTCACTAGAGGTTGTGCTAAATGAAACACGTGAATGGACGCCGCCGGCGGAGTATTTGGTCACAAATGTATCATCCAAGGTAGTTAAAATACTCCTTGGGTATCGTAATAAATGAAAATTTTGCAAGTGACTAATCTTTTCGCGCCAGTACACGGTGGTATAGCTGAAGCTACGTATCAACTAACAAATCAACTGGTCAAAAAGGGGCATGAAGTCACACTTTATACCAGCGACTTCAAACTAAGTCAGAAATACATAAGTTCCATCCCTGAAGTCAAGGTTCATACTTTCAAAACTTGGCTGAGTCTGGCCAATTTCTTAGTTACGCCAGGTATAATAAAGCGGGCAAAGGAAGAAATTAGATATTTCGATACTATTCACATGAACAACTATAGAACCTTCCAAAATATAATAGTTCAGTATTACGCCACAAGATACGGTGTGCCTTATATTTTGCAGGCTCATGGTGGAGTATTACCTATTTTTCAAAAGCAGCATCTAAAAAGAACCTTCGATACGCTCTTTGGCTATAGAATATTAAGAAAAGCGAGTAAAGTCATTGCTGGTACTGAATCAGAAGTTGGTGAATATAAAGAAATGGGGATAAAGCAACCTGAGATTGTTTTGATTCCTCCCTTCTACAACATTGAAGAATTTTCTCAACTTCCACCTTTAGGACAATTCCGACGCAAATTTAACATTAAGGAGAAATATATAATTTTATTCTTGGGTAGAATACATCAAATAAAAGGGATTAGGTTCTTAGTTGAGTCATTTCACCAATTAAGACAGCAAAGAGAAGACATTATCCTGGCAATAGTAGGCCCTGACCAGGGTTATAAATCTACCTTAGAAGAACTAATCAACAGATTAGGTTTATCGGGAAAGGTACTCTTTACGGGATTATTAAGCGGGATGGATAAACTATCTGCCCTCGTAGATGCCGTTATGCTAGTTCAGACCTCTACGTATGAGCGGGGGCCAGGTTCCCCTTTTGAGGCAATCCTATCCGGTACTCCAGTCATAATCACTAAAGATACCGGCGCTGGTGAAATTGTAAGTAAACTAGATGGCGGGTATTTAGTAGAATATGGTAATATACCCGCCTTAATGGATTTAATGCAAAAGATCCTCGATGACCCCACCGACATAAGAAATAAAACGCAGAAAACGAGACAACATATAATGACAAACCTGTCATGGCAAACGGGAGTCGAGAAATACGAGAAACTTTATGAATCTTTAACCCAGAACAAATAAGAGAGGATTTAGGGGAAATGACTCGGAATATACCCTTATTCAAAATATACTGGGATGAACATGATGTAAGGAAAGTCACCTCAGTTATCGAAAAGGGGAACTATTGGGCAATAGGACCTGAGATTACAGAATTCGAAAGAAGAACCTGTGAATATGTTGGGGTGAGATATGCCATTGCGGTAAACTCCGGTACTTCCGCCTTACATGTTGCGCTCGCCGCACATAGCATAGGAACAGGAGATGAGGTCATTGTTCCATCATTCACTTTTATTGCCACAGCTAATGCCCCTCTCTTTGTTGGAGCTAAACCTATCTTTGCTGAAATAGAAGAAGAAACATATGGGCTTGACCCAGAGGATGTAGAAAAGAAAATTACCTCCAGGACAAAAGCCATTATCCCTATCCACTATGGTGGCTTGCCATGCCATATCGAGAAACTAAAACAAATTGCCCAGAAGCATAACCTCGTTCTACTAGAAGATGCTGCCGAGTCTCTTGGCGCTACGGTCAACGGAAAGCAGACCGGAAGTTTCGGCGATTCTGCCATCCTGAGTTTTTGTGCCCCTAAGGTAATCACTACAGGAGAAGGTGGTATGGTTTTGACAGACTCTGAGGAAATATGCGAGAAAACAAGACTAATTAGTAATCAAGGCAGAGCAGGCACTACCAATTACTTTTCTTCAGCAAAGCCAGGGGAGTATGTAACATTGGGATATAACTTCAGGATGTCCACAATGACTGCCGCTCTAGGATTAGCTCAGATAGATAAAATAGACGATATTATCCGTATGAGAAGGGAAAATACTAGGTATCTCACTAGCCGGCTTTCTGAGATAGAAGAGATTAGAGTTTCTAAAATACCGGAGGGTTATACTCATGTCTATCAGCTAAACACCGTCAGACTGAATGTGGGAGAAGGTATCAGGGACAAACTTGAGGCATATTTAGCCAGGCATGGGGTCATGTCTAGGGTGTATTTTAACCCAGTGCACTTAACGCAATTCTACCGCCAGCAATTTGACTACCGAGAAGGTCATTTGCCTTTGACCGAAAAGATAGCATCTGAAGTTCTGACATTACCAATGTACGCCACATTAACTCGAGAAGAAATGGATTATATTGTAGAGCAAATACAAGATTTCTTTACTGGAAGTACAGCACAGGAAGACTAAATATGGGAATGAACTCAGTAGTCATCGTAGGAGCCGGAGGTTTTGGCAGAGAGGTTTTGGAGATATTCAAAGCACAGAACCAAATATCCATGGTCTGGAATATTCTGGGGTTTATTGATGAGAACGAAAAACTACACGGGAAGGAAACGAATGGTTATCCTGTTCTTGGGGGATTAGAGTGGCTAAAAGCACACAATAATACCAACCTGGGCTGTATCTGTGCCATAGGTAATTGTGAAATACGAAAGCAAGTAGTTGAGAGACTACAAGCGATGGGTATCAAATTCTATAATGCTATACATCCGTCAGTAATAATGTCCGAATTTGTGGAGCTAGGAGAAGATATTGTTATCTGTGCTGGAGTAGTACTAACAGTAAACATAGTTCTGGGAAACCATGTTCAGATTAATGCAAACTGCTCTATAGGGCATGATGCAATTATAGGTAACTACTGTTCATTACTCCCTATGGTAATAGTAAATGGCAATGACCAACTGGGCGAAGGAGTTTATGTTGGTACAGGTGCAAACTTTATACACGAGGTATCGGTGGGAGAATGGACTACTGTTGGTGCGGGTACCGTAGTTATTAAGGATATACCCGCCAAGGTAGTCGCAGTGGGAGTACCGGCAAAGGTCATAAAAGTGAAGGAATGAATAACTTGATAACCCTTATTTTTTCCCTGATGGTTTGCTGCCCACTATAAAGTGATAAAGGGAACCTAAGATTGGATGGAGCGGGCGGGTTACCTTTACCAAAAAGCCCCCCCTATCTGTATCACCAGTACTCATAAAGTGGAAAATGGGGTCGAGAAGCGGCTGTAACGGGCGACTTACCAGAGCCATGTAGTATCTTCTCGCACAAGGAGAAAAAAGACCGGCTCCGTGTCGTCTTCCCATCATAAAAGTCGTGCGTGCAAAACTATATATGTCATTACGGGCGCGGGCTTTATCATTGTATAACCTAAAGTTGGAAAGTATATCGTCAATCCGGTAAATCTTAAATACCTCCCCAACCATTATCCAATATTCTAGCTCGCTATCCTGTTCCGCAATGATATCTGGACTTACCCTCTCGATTATTTCTTGTTTATAAAATGCCGAAGTACATGGTATACTGCACGAATCGTTGATTGCCTCCTCCAAATTAAAATCTTTGGTTACAACTTGCTTAATTAGCTTACCTCTTTCATTTATGTAGTTGCAGCCACCGAACATAAAATAGGTATCCTGGTTCGTTTCAAAGAATTTTACTACCGTCTGGATGGCATCCGGACAATAGGTATCATCTGCGCCCAACCAACCCAAAATCGCCCCTTTTGCTATTTTTACGCCCTTAATCCATGCATCCCCGGCGCTCTTATCCGATTCCGAAATAAACCTTATCCGGTCAGGATATTTTGCCTTGTAGTCAGCCAGCATCTCCAGAGTCCCATCGGTGGAAACGCCATCGATAAAAACATGTTCGATGTTAGGATAATTTTGGTTCAAGACACTTTGAATACATTCCTCCAAATATCTAACACCATTAAGAACCGGTGTAACGATACTCACCAATGGTTTATTTCTAGTCGTCAATTAGTAACCATCCCTAGTTTTGATAGCAGTTTATTAATAAATGAATAACGTCGTAGTCTTACTAAGACTACCAGAACCACGAAATCATAAAGCCGCAGTCTGTCCAGCACCATAAAGATAAAATACCTTCTGCAGCGGGGCGCGAATATGCTACCGCCATACTTCCTGCACACAAGATAGCCAGTCCGGAAACTTTCCCTTACCAATCCCCTACCACTTTTGGAGTAGGTTATGCTGTCGCTTTGCAATCTTATAGTAAATATTAACTTATCAATTCGATGTATTTTGTATGACTTTCCTGCCATTATGTGCAGTTCAAATGAATCCCCAGAGTTAGGTAATAACCAGTCTGTTCCTCTGATAACCCCTTGCCTATAAAAAGCTGACGGTGGCGTATGCATCTGATTTCTATCATTAATTGTATCCTTTAAATTAAAGTCCTTAGTTATGTATGTTCTCAAAAATTCGCCATTATCATTTATCATGCGACCACCACCAAAGACAACACCGACATCTGGATAAGTCCGAAAAGCATCTACTACTGCCTGAATAGCATCTAGCTCGTAAGTATCGCCTGTATCAATCCAACCTAAGATTTCTCCTTTCGCCATTCTCCAGCCTTTATTAACCGCATCCCCTAAACCATTATCAGATTCTGAAATATACCTTACTCGATCAGGGTTTTTAGCTCGATACCTGGATAACACTTCTAGCGTACCATCGGTAGAACTACCATCAACAAAGATATGCTCTATATTAGGGTATGTCTGATTGAATATATTCAGAATACATTCCTCTACATATTGAACTCTGTTGAGAACCGGGGTAATAATGCTAACCAATGGCTTATCGGCAACACCTTCCTTCTCACCATGACTTATAAGTTGAAATACGTTATCTTTCATATCTATATCCCTGTTTACCGAAGCCGCTAATCTACCTTAGCTTGAAGAAGCGAGTCTCTCCTCTTGATGTAAGACCATACACCGCTATCGGGAGCTAAGACAATACATCTTTTCTGGTACTATATTGTACTTATCCTTCAGTAAAATCCTTTGGTTTACTATCCTTTTCAGTGATATCTGTCTCGGTTTGCTGTTTGAGGACCATCTGTTTAAGTAACAGTATGTCTTCTCCATCTATACCTCTAATTATGAATAGCACTATGAAGTAGAGTAAGGCTGATAGTGGCACCAGCGCCCATACAGTTAAATCCTGCAAAACAAAAACAAAACCACACATCACGAGGCCGGCTGCCAGAGTGTTAGTCAGGATATTTATAAGCTTTTTCCCGGAAATACCATACCCAATCTTAGAACTCCAGAGTAGGAGAAGAGCTAGAGTAGCAAACTCAGCCACAAGCGTAGCAATGCTCGCCCCTATATAGCTGTACTTCGGAATGAGGATTAGATTTAGAACTACATTCAGCAAGGCACAGCTTCCAGCTACCATAGTTACTATTACCTGCTTATTTGATGACTCAAATAACCGTGCAAAACCGGCACCAATAAAGAAAAATGCCACCGCCCAGACGAGTATTTGAAGAGCAATTATGGAATTGGAATATCCGAGACCAAATATTAACATTATCGCCTTATCTGCCAGAATAGTTGTCCCAATAGCAATCGGAACAGCAAGAATAAACATGTATTTAATGGATTTTTCATAGATAAGCCTCAAGGATTCTCTCGATGTGACATAATATCTGGACATGACCGGAAAGACAGAGGTAAAATATACACCAGGAATAACCGTTAGAGCGAAAACTAGTCGGTAGGCAGCACTATACCAGCCAACCACCTCATCTCCCTTCATAAAAGAAAGCATAACCGAGTCCAGCCAGAAGTAGATGCCGGTAAAGACTCCAGCTAGGCCGAAAGGCCACGCTTGCTTAATGGTTTCTTTCCAAAAACCAAAATCAATCTCTATCCTTGGTTTAGTAAATTTCCAGATTGAGACAATACCATTAAATACTAAAGTAATCGCGCTGGCCAGAAGATACACAGATGCAAGAACGACTATGCTCAAGCCTTGACCGACAGCAAATAAAGCTCCGGCTAAGAGTAAAACACCATTGAAAATCCGCCCCAGGGTGACGAACTCCATCCTCTCGTGTGCCTGAAAGATTGAGTAAAACGTCGTACTGAAAGCATTAAAAACAAGAAATAGAGCGATAAGATAGACGATGTTTTTCGTTTGGTCTGGATAACTTAAGAGGTTTATTACTAGGACAATTAACCCGAAGGTAACCGTGGTCAAGATTATTTTTAAGCCAGTAATATTTCCTAAGTATTTTGGGGCCAAGGCCTTATTCCTAACAACCTCTCTTGTCGTTAGCGGGTTTAAGCCAATATCGGTAAATACACCAAAAATAGCAGTAAAGGCCAGCGCAAAGGATAGAATACCAAATCCCTCTGCCCCTAGATAGCGGGCAACATACATAATGAAGAAGAGACCGATAACCGCAGTCGTAATCTCAGCGATGGTAAGTACGGCTACGTTCTTGGCGATTCTTTGGATAGTATTCAAAGTACTCGCTGAATACCGCCTATTTGAAATAACCCTTCAGGGTGTCGCCAACAAAGACTAAATCATCATCAGTTAAATACTGGTGCATACCAAAGTGCAGACCGTTTTCTCCGACATATTCGGACACCGGGAACTGACCGTATTTTTGATTCATGAACGCGAAGGCCTGATGTTGAGTCGGTAAACTACCGAACAAAGTCTTACATTGAATCCCTTTGGATTCCAGGTATTTGCAGAATCTGGTGCCGCCGTATTTCTTATCTTTCAAAACCAGCGAAAAAGCATGAGGGCTCAATTTTTCGTAGCTTTCTTCCTCAGGTAAGTAAACATACTCAGATAAATCTGTGGTTAGCTCCAGAAGTTTATAAAAATTATCTTTACGCTGGTTGAAAGTCTCATCGAAGTGCTCTAAACCTTCTAGACCGACGGCGGCAGTCAGCTCATTCATCCTTGAATTAAAACCGATACGCTGAAAATCAAAATAGTTACTGCCAAAGGGACGACCATGAGATTTAACCGAACGGACTACACAGTCAATCTCATCATTATCGGTCACTACCATACCACCTTCGCCCGCGACAACGACATGAGCCGGGTAGAAACTAAAAGTACCCATATCACCCATATTACCAACCACCTTACCTTTGTAAGTGGCACCGTGAGCTTCACAGCTATCCTCGATAACTATTAGATTATGCGCCCGTGCAATTTTTATAATCGAGTCCATCTCACACGGTTTACCCATAGTATGAACCGCCATGATGGCTCTGGTCTTACCCGTAATCGCTGCTTCGATTTTCTTCGGGTCGATATTCAGAGTTTTTAGCTCAATATCAACGAATTTAGGTACAAACCCAGCAGCTAGAATAGAATTAGCACACGACACAAAGCATGCGGCCGGCAGAATAATCTCATCGCCTCTTCTCGCCCCAAAATTATAGAGCATAGCGCAACTGCAAATATCGGCGTCTGTCCCGGAACTGGTCGCGATGGCATGCTTATAACCGAATTTACTAGCGAACTTTTCTTCAAATTCGGCAACATTCGCTCCTTCCGAAACCCAGCTCTTATCCAGAGCCCTCTGCACATATTTCCGAGCGGAAGCACCGATTCTTAATTCACCGAACGATACTCGCAACTTATACCTCCGTAGCTCACTTTAAACAAACTTCCGAAGAATTTCGTGTTTCAGCATCCCCTCGATATGCTCAACTACCTTCGAGCCAAACTTTTCCTTAATCATAGCTAAATATCTCGGATTGCTGAAGTATTCCTTAAAAGCCCTGTCGCGAAAGCGCAATACCTCGGCGGCAGACAAGTACTTCGTCGATAAGGGAAGAGTTTCTTCGGCATATTGGCTATACCCATACCACTCTTTCGGTAAAGCAACACCTTGCTTAACGGCATTCTCATACAACTGAGATCCGGGGTAAGCCATTGCCGTATAAAAATTTACATACTCAAAATTAAATTCTTTAGCCATATCGAGTGTCTCTCTCATCGTTCCATGATCGTCGTCAGGCAGACCGAAGATAAAATTACCGATGATGTAAATACCAGCCGCCTGAGTCATCGCCACCACCCTAGAGACCACATCCGCTTCGAATTTTTTGGATACACCTCGACGAACCTCAGCGCTAGCCGACTCAAACCCATATGCCAGCCAGTTGATACCAGCCTGTTTCATTTTTCTTAGCATTCCTTCATTGACCGTATCCACTCGAGCGTAAGCCCAGATGTTCAAATTATAACCACCCTGAATAATGAGGTCACAAATACGCATCACACGGTCCTCGTTAATAGCAAACAACTCATCGAGGAACTTGATATTACGCACTTTGTAGTTTTTTACTAAAAAGTCTATTTCCTCAACGACCTTCTCCGGACTACGAAAACGTATACCCGGTTTACCATCATAAATAGCATGGATATTACAATAGCTACAATTAAAAGGACAACCCAAGCTGGTATAAACAACCGCATAGGGCTGCCGCTGGTCGATGCGATCGAAACAATGCCAGTTATGAGCCCGATACCTACCCATCGGCAACAAATCCCAGGCCGTCATCGGCAACTCATCGGGATTAACCAGTGGTGCCCATGACTCCATCGGAGTTATCTGGTCTTTCTCAGCATACCAAAGACCTGGGATTCGCCCCAAATTAAAGTCGGAGTTTGATTTAAGTACCTTTAAAAGGAGCGGAATAGTATGAAACCCCTCCCCCTGGCAAACAAAATCAGCTGCTTCTTCTCTTAGGGTCCGTTGCGGAAGAGACGATGGGTGAAGACCACTAAAAATCGTCTTACTCTGTGGTGCTTTATGCTTCAAGGCTCTAGCAACTTCACCCGCTGCCGTCATTTTAGGTGTTGATGATGCCGAAGGGTTCGAACCAAGTACCTCAATGTCAGTCAAGAAAGGATCCTCCTCGGCCACTTTCTCAGCAGTGTACTCCGGACTCCAGTTTTCCGCCTCGGCATCGATTAGCTTAACCGAAAAACCTTGCTGACGAACCACGGCGGCAATCAATCCTGCCCAAATGGGCGGCTCAATACCAGAAAGCGAGGAGGCAAGCTTGCCATATACTTGAGAACGACTACCCGGATTTACCAAAAGAAGATCTAGCTTTTGTACCACTCCGTTATTCTCCTACCACCCGTGTTTTCCCGTAAAATAAATCCGGTTCGTAGAAAATAATCTGGCTACCCGAACTCTCAAAACGGAAGGGAACACATAAGAGGCTACCAAGAGCCTCTCTGAGCACAGACCGTAGTTCCGGTTTAACGAAGAAGAGCATGAAGCCACCCCCACCAGCCCCCAGAAGTTTGCCACCAGTAGCCCCGGCCCTAATCGCCATCTCATAAAGATCATCGGTATGCGGGGTAGATATCTTGTCAGTCAGACTACGCTTTAGTTGCCAACTTTCATGGAGTAATTTCCCAAATTCTGTGATGTCACCACCGCCATTAAGAATATCAAGAGCTGCATCTACCATCTGGTACATTGCCGCCAACTCATGCTTCCGATTGGGAGTTTGCCGTATCTGCTCCTCTGCAATGTCTGAAGCCATTCGCGAAAAGCCCGTGAAGACCAAAAGTAAATGATCCTGTAATAACTCGAGCCGCTCCGGCTGCACAGTAACCCGTCTAAGTTCGATATTACCGTCATCACTAAACAATACCCGGTTAAACCCACCAAACGCCGCCATAACCTGGTCTTGACAGCCAACGTTCTCCTTAAGTACATTCTGTTCAATATTTATAGCCTCTTTCGCCAATTGCATCTTAGATGGCATGATGCCTTTCAGAGCATAAAGTGTATGGAGTAACCCAACGGTAAAGGATGAGCTTGAACCCAACCCCGTTCGGGCGGGTAAATCACCGTCGTGGTGAATTTCCATCCCGTCAGTAATTTTCGAATAACGCAGAGTTTCCCTCACCGCCGGGTGACAAATTTCACCGATACTCCGTACATGCTCAGCCTGCGAATAGACAATACGGTACTTATGCTCAAAGAATGGTGGTAGGCAACGACCAGTAATGTAGCAATACTTGTCGATAGTTGTACCCAGTACAGCACCGCCGTTTTCCTGGTACCATACCGGATAGTCTGTACCACCGCCAAAGAAGGAAATACGAAATGGTGTCCGGCAAATAATCATGCCATACCTCAACCCCGTATTTAATACATGGTGTTAGGTTAGCAAACAATCTCTATCTTAATCTTACCGTTGCCCAAACCTGCCCGTCAAGTCTTGGCAGACGGACTTAAGGCCAATCAGACATTACTGAACTGATTCCGTCTGATGACCTGATAACCTTTAATCAGTTCGGCAATACCCATTTGTAACGAAACATCTGGTTTAAATCCGGTAGCTTCAATCTTAGCATTACTAACAATATAATCCCGCTTGTCCGGGTCCTCACCGACCTTAGCTTGGACAAAATAAAAATCGGGTGCCTTCTTCTTAATCTCTTCGCACAGCTCCCACTTACTCAAATTAGCCTCACTCAAACCAACGTTATATGGTTCGTTCTTCATCTGAGCAAAATTATCCAAGCAGTGTAGAAATGCCTTGGCCACATCTCGAACGTGGATGTAATTCCTCTTGAAATGAGCTTCGAAAAGAACGACAAAACGGTCGGTAACAGCGCGATAGGTAAAATCGTTAACCAATAAATCCAGACGCATCCGAGGGCTGACGCCAAACACCGTTGCCAAGCGAAAGACAATAGCATTACCCGCCTCCAAAACACTCTTTTCCGCCTCCATCTTTAACCGACCGTAGAGTGTAACTGGCCGCATGGGAGTTTTCTCAGTACAAAGGATGTCTTTCTCACCAATGCCATAGCCACTATTAGTATTGGGGAAAATAATGAGATGGTCTCGACTACGGTGTTTAAGAAGCATCTTAATAGCATCGAGATTGGTACTATGAGCGCCAACCGGGTCTTTAGCGCAGATAGGAGCGCCGGTTAAACACGCTAAAGGAAAAATAACATCAGTAGACTTCAGGTATTTTAAAATCAAATCCCCATCGCGAGCATCACCACGAACGACCGTCAGCTTTTTATCGTAACAACAATCCAAAAGGGACGACTGGTTATACATGAAATTATCAAGTGCCACAACCTCATATCCCCGTTGCAGTAATGTCGGCACCAATATCGAACCAATATACCCCGCAGCCCCAGTAACTAGTATCTTCAATATAGTTTCTCTTTCCTATGCATGAGACTAACATACCACTCATAAGTTTGTCGAATACCATTCTCCAGACTAATCCGGAGTGACCAACCCAGCTTACTAATTTTATTAGCATCCAAAAGCTTCCGTGGTGCTCCATCCGGCTTAGATTTATCAAAGATTATATCACCCTCGAAACCAACTATCTCCTTTATCAACCCAGCCAATTCCCTGATAGACACATCCTGTCCCGAACCGATATTAATCACCCCCGGGTCGTCATAATTATCCATCAAAAAAAGGCAAGCATCGGCCAGATCATCGACATGAAGACACTCGCGCCGTGGTGAGCCGGTACCCCAGACCATCACCTCCGTCTGGTCACTAGTCTTGGCCTGATACATTTTAGCAAGTAATGACGCCAGGACATGACCGGTTTCCGGATTAAAATCATCCATGGGCCCATAAAGATCGGCAGGCACGGCTGAAATAAAGTTTACGCCATATTGTTCGCGATAGGACTGACACATCCTAACACCGGCAATCTTGGCAACGGCGTACGGCTCACTGGTAGGCTCAAGCTTACCCGATAACAAGTATTCTTCCTTCATCGGTTGTGGACAATCCTTAGGATATACACAAGAGCTAGCCAAGAAAAGTAATTTCCTCACGCCTGATTTCCAAGCAGCATGAATAACATTCGACTGACTTTGGATATTAGTATAAATAAACTCGGCGGGGAACCGGCTGTTAGCTAAGATACCGCCGACTTTAGCTGACGCCAGAAAAACATAGTTCGGCCTCTCCGTCATAAAGAAATCAAAGACCATTTTCTGGTCAGTCAGGTCCAGTCTGGCAGAATCCGGTGATATCAGATTAGTGTAACCAGCCGCCTCCAAACGGTGTAATACCGCCGCGCCCGCCATAGCTTCATGACCGGCAACGAAAATCCTCCTGTTCCTTTCCATCAAAACTTACCGTCCCGACTCGTAGGGATTAGATCGGATTATTTCGTCACCTTCTTCTCCATAATTTCCGAACAACTGACGATGATATCCGCCTTACCCGTATAGAACTTCGCCTCAAGCACATCACTTGCCGGTGTTGGTATATCGAGCGTAGTAACACGCCTGACTGGTGCCTTCAGATACTCAAACCCCTTTTCCGCCACTAGAGCCGTAATTTCAGCTCCGACGCCACCCGTTTTCCATCCGGTATCGGCAACAACTAGTCTACCCGTTTTCTTGACAGACTCTAAGATAATAGCCTCATCCAATGGCCTCAAAGTTCTTGGATCGATTACTTCAGCATCGATGCCCTGTTTTTCTAACTCCCGAGCCGCTCCCAGAGCTTCGACCACCATATAGGAAATCGCCACAATGGTAATATCTTTCCCTTGTCTTCGGACCACACCACAGCCAAAGGGAATAGAATACAATCCTTCGGGCACGTAACCGCTTTGCCGGAGAAGCCAACGGTGTTCGAGAATAATCACCGGATTATTGTCGGCAATACCAGTAATAAGTAGACCTTTAGCATCATAGGGAGTAGTCGGCATGACCAGACGTAATCCAGGGATATGCATAAATAACCCCTGCAAAGTTTGGGTATGCTGGGCCGCACCACCCCAACCCCGCCCGACGCAGGCCCAGATAACAAGCGGTGCTCGGACACTTCCACCAAACATATAGCTCCACTTAGCGGCATGATTAACAATTTGGTCCATCGCCAGCAACAAGAAATCGGGACGATTATGCATGTAAACCGGCCGCATACCAGCCACAGCCGCCCCGATAGCGACACCAGTTAACGCATTCTCTGATAAAGGCGTGTCAAAAACTCGTTCTTGACCATACTTTTTATGCAGATCTAAGGTAATCCCAAACATACCTACAGGATCGTCAACCCCCTGCCCCATGATAAAAACACGCTCGTCACTAGTCATGGCTAGTTCCAGAGCTTCCCTAATTGCGGCGGCATAAGAGAGCTTCCTTCCCTTTTTATCCGCCTCAAAATTAATTTCTTCTTTTACCAGGGTCTTTGACCAATCCATTAATTTCCCTGCAACTCCACTCAGCACAAATCCGTTACTGATACAAATAGTCCAAGACTTCATCTTCCCTAGGTAATGGACTAGCGTGGGCGAAGTTGAAGACCCCCTCAACTTCACGATCAACAGCATCAGTGAACTGCTTAATCTCAACCGCCGTTAATAGTCTCTGCTCCAAAAGAAAACGTTCATAGTTCTTCACCGGGCACCTTGCAACCCACTCATCCACTTCCTCTTGCGAACGGTAGCCGACTTCTACGCCAGAACCAGTACCGTGGTGGTCTTTTAACCGGTAGGTCCGGCATTCGATAAATGACGGTCCACCCCCATCACGCGCCTGAGCAATTGCTTTCTTCGCCGCACGGTAAACTGCAACGACATTATTACCATCAACCCGATAGATCGGGATATCTAAACCGATAAAGCGACGGTAGATATCATCCTGGGCTTGTCTCTTACTTAGATGGGAAAAAACGGAATACAGGTTGTTTTCGCATACATAGACCACCGGCAGCTTCTTAAGCATGGCAAAATTAATACTTTCGTATATAACGCCCTCTTCGATAGCGGCGTCGCCAAAAAAAGCCAGCGAGACACGATTGTCCTTACGCAGAACAGAGGCTAGTGCCGCACCGGTAGCGAGCGGGATACCGCCTCCGACAATAGAAGATGAGCCAAGTAGGCCAACAGCCGTGTCAACAAGATGCATTGAGCCACCACGACCGCGTGAACAACCGGTCTCACGGTTGTAAAATTCGGCAACCATCGCCTTAATATTACCTCCCTTAGCGATATAATGGCCGTGTCCCCGATGATTAGTAAAAACATAGTCATTGGCATTAAGATTGAGACAAACTCCAGCGGCCACCGCCTCCTGACCGAGACAAAGATGGACAGGAGTTTTCATTTCATCCTCATGGTAGAGCTCATTAATCTTAAGCTCCACCTTTTGTATCCAGAACATCGTCCGATAAAATTCCCGTAGGAGCTCCTTCGGGATATCGCCTCGACATACCGAAAAAACGATTGGGCTGGTCACTTTTATCGATTTCACTACTGCCTCTCAGCTAGCCACCTTAGAGTAGCCCCGTGAATCTAGTCAATACCGGAGCCAGCAATAACGATATCACCGCCATCAGCTTGAGCATGATATTCAGTGAAGGTCCAGACGTGTCTTTCATCGGGTCACCGGTAGTATCACCGACGACGGCGGCATGATGGGCATCGGACCCTTTACCGCCAAAATTACCCGCTTCAATATATTTCTTAGCGTTGTCCCAAGCACCCCCAGCATTATTGAAAGTGAGGGCAATGACAAAACCTGCAGCTAAAGCACCAACAAGAAAACCACCGAGAGCGAATTTACCGAACACGATACCAACCAAAACTGGAGCGATGATGGTCATGATAGATGGAGCCAACATCTGTTTTAGAGCCGCCCGGGTACAGATATCCACGCACCGGCCATATTGGGCTCGAGCCGTACCTTCCCTTAAACCAGGTATCTCACGCCACTGACGACGTACTTCACTTACAATTAGGCCCGTAGCGACACCAACAGAGTTCATCGTCATAGCGACGAAGATAGTCGGCAGGAGAGCACCAAGAAGGACGCCAACGATAACCTGAACACTCATCAGGTTTAGTTCCGGTGCGGCCACAATTTGTCCATTAGAAGAAACCGAGACCAGTCCGGCGGCCATACCGTAGGAAAGAGTTAGACCCAGGGCATTAAGTACTGCCGCTCCAATGGCAAAACCCTTACCCGTAGCGGCGGTAGTGTTGCCCAGAGAATCAAGAGCGTCAGTTTTCTCGCGTACTTCCGGGGGTAATCCCGCCATGGTGCTAAGACCACCAGCGTTATCCGCTATTGGCCCATAGGCATCGGTTGCCAGGGTTACGCCAAGGGTTGAGAGCATACCAGTGGCAGCAATAGCGACTCCGTAAAACCCTCCGAATTTATAGGCAACCATTGTCGCAATAGCAACAAGAATCACCGAAGGCCAGCAACTCTCCAACCCAACCGCCAGACCACGAATGATAGTACCACCAGCGCCAAATTGAGAATCCTCTGCAATTCCTTTCGTTGGCTTGAAACTGTACGAGGTATAGTAGCCAGTAGCCTCACCTATAAGAACACCGGCCACCAGCCCACCAAGTACGGCCCAGAATAGTCCGATGTCAACTTTAAGGAAGAAGATAGCAAGAAAGGCGAAGGTGGCAGTTAAGATCGAGGCGCTGAGTGTACCGCGCCGCAGCGCCCCCAGTAGCGCTCTCATTTCCGGCTTTTCGCCTACTCTGACCAGGAAACTACCGATTATTGAAGCGATGATACCGCCAGCGGCAATCAATATCGGTAAATACCAGGCAGTCTGAATATCGGTCACAACACCGATACCGACGGCCAGGGCAGACAAGGTCATGGCGGCAATGATTGCCTCGACATAAGATTCAAAAAGATCGGCTCCCATACCGCAAACATCGCCAACATTATCACCGACCAGATCAGCAACTACAGCGGCATTTCTCGGATCATCTTCTGGGATATTAGCTTCGACTTTACCAACAAGATCAGAGCCAGCGTCAGCCCCCTTAGTAAAAATACCCCCGCCGACTCTGGCGAAGAGAGCCACCAGTGAAGCTCCGGTAGCGTAAGCGGGTATAATAACGATAAATTTAGGGTCATTATGCCAGACGAAATAGAGAATGGATATACCGAGGATACCAATACTAACGACGGTTAGTCCCATAACGGCACCACCCCGGAAGGCAACACGTAACCCCTGGTTCAGACTTTTCTCGGCAGCCGCCGTCGTCCGTCCGTTGGCCCTTACCGCCATACTCATACCAGCATAGCCGGCACCCATCGAGCAAGCAGCACCAAAAATGAAGGCGGCGGCCGCTTTTAAGCCTAAATCAGGGCTAGTTAGACCAAGTAGAGCCAAGATGATGGCAACGATAACAACGACAATAATCTCGGTACGATATTCCCGATGGATAAAAGCCATCGCGCCTTCTTGAACGGCATTTGAAATCTCCCTGATTTTTTCCGTACCCGGGCTTTGCCGTAAGACATAGCGCGTAAAATAACCCACCACCACCACCCCGAGAATACCGCAGATTACGGCGATCCAGACCAAGTCCATACTGTTCTCCTTTCCAGTAACATAAACGCTGAGGCTATGATACTGGCTCAATTAGAGTAGAATAATTACTATCCACAAAAAATGGCGGTTGGTTTCCCCCCCGCCTTTTCCATCGGGTAACTTCCAAGATCATAGAAACCCAAAACTATGCCCTTCACTAAGCCAGTGAGTTTAGCGTATTTAGCGATGGAAGTCAACATAGCTCCTCTAATCTCTATCCCAAACCTTAAGGCTGGATAACCATCGGCTCTAAATTATCGGTTAATCCACGCATTTCTCCTTCAATTCCGCTCAGGATAAATGCTCTAGTCTAGCTACGATTTGTCGGGCGGCTTCTTCCGGCGACTCAGCACCCCATACGGCATTAATGACGGCGACCGAGACAGCGCCAGCCTCGATAACATCAGCCACGTTGTCTTCGCTAATGCCACCGATAGCCACCAACGGTAACGATACGGCTTGCTTAATATGGCTCAGCCTTTCCAGCCCAACAAGGACAGTCTTCACTTTTTTAGATAAAGTCGGATACATCGCGCCAACACCAAGATAATCGGCACCATCAGATTGAGCGGCGAGCGCCAGTTCGACGGTTCTAGCTGAACTACCCAAAATCTTGTCCGGCGGCAGCCATTTACGGACAACCCTCACAGGCAGGTCATCCTGTCCCACGTGCACTCCGTCAGCATCGGTCTCCAAAGCAATATCAAGGTAATCATTAACGATAAAAAGTACCTTATGCTCGATACAGAGAGTTTTTAGCTGCCGGGCAATAGGCAGCAGTTCTTTCCGACTCAGAATTTTATCCCGTAGTTGGATTGTTGCCGCACCACCACGAATTACCTGACGAGCGACTTCAACATGCTTACGTCCTTTTAACGCTTCGGTGTCGATGATAACATAAAGTCCGGGGAGCCGTCTGATTTTATCCTGATGAAGTAGTCTGGCGACGAGCTTCTGTTCGAGAGTGTATAGAGTAAATCGGGTTTGTTTGAATTTCTCTGAATCTAATTCCGGCATAGTGCCGGGGGCTTTGGTTAGCTCTTCCAATATCCTCAGTGATTCTTGCACACGCTTCGCGTTAGCCACCACCACCAGAGGTAGAGCCCGCGTCTTGTCTTCGCCCGGAATTTGAAGATTAGTGCCGACATCGTCTGCGGCGTTTCTTGCCTGCAAGAACTGCTGGTAGAGCGGAATGTCTTCCCTTAATAACTCATGACGTATCGTCTTAAGCTGCTGAGTCAGCGCCGCGTCGTTGAGTAGTAGACGGGCGATTTCCTCGAGAAGTCGCAGCCCTTCGCCCGCGCGGTTCAGATTGGCATCGATAATACGTAGTGTCTGGTCTGACATTGCTTCCGAAAAATCATACTTTAAGAGTAGTTTATTCTAACATAGCCTTATTGGTGGGTAAAGTAAAATCTTCACTCCTCCCAATGAGGGCAATAGCTAACCCCAAGCTTACAATCCCATCTTTCCAAAAAGATCGAACCGGTTTTCCGTTCATGATACCCGTATTCCTCTAACTCATTTATTTAATCAAGTCCTTAACTGGTCCGAAAGAACGACGGTGGATAGGTGAAGGCCCCTGTCGAGACAGACAAGCCAAATGCTGACTGGTGCCATAGCCTTTATGTTTAGCCAAGCCATAGCCGGGATAGACCTTATCCAGAGCGGACATAAGGTGGTCCCGACTCACTTTAGCGATAATGGAGGCACAGGCAATGGAAAGGCAGAGACTATCACCATCAACTATACCTTTTTGCGGTAATTGAATTCCGGGTAACAGCATGAAATCGATAAGAAGAGCCTCAGCCGGTGGTGAAAGCCGCCTTATAGCTAACGTCATCGCCAATTGTGTGGCTTTGGTAATACCCTGAGTGTCGATAGTGGCGCAGTCGGCCGACCCAATACCGATGGTGACCGCCGCCTCATGAATATGGTGGAAGAGGGATTCACGACGAGCCGAGTTTAAAAGCTTACTGTCTCTCACCAAATTAAGCCAGGAAGCGTCTAAATCAGATGGCAAAATAACAGCCGCAGCGACTACCGGACCAGCCAGCGAGCCTCGGCCGACTTCGTCAATACCGGCGATATAGAAATAGCCTTGTGCCTCAAAGAGCCTTTCTTCGATAAAAGACGGCACCGGAAAATTTCTGGTTGGCCTACCTATCCCCTTCTTTCCCTTCGCCATCGGTAAAAACTAACGCCCCAAACCTTTCTATTGGTCATAACCCCCCACCCTATATCGGCTCACCCCTTCTCTTGTAGAGAAAAGGTTAGGGGGATAGGTTACTAGCATTAGCTCTTTGTCGACGGCTCCGGTGAGTATCCGGAATTAACCATCGTAAGCTCATTGAGGGGTAATTCCACCGTTACCTGAGTCTCCGCTAGCTCAACTAATACCGTTTCTTTCAGCGGGTTTGTACCAACTACCTTAGCTACGCCCCTTACCGTAGAAACACGCTGCCCATACCTAGGTAATCTTTCCCTCAAGGCTTGGTAGAAAGCATTCTCATAGACCAGACAGCACATCAGACGGTCACAAACACCAGATATCTTCATCGGGTTAAGGGGTAGATTTTGCACCTTGGCCATTTTAATCGAAACCGGCGCGAATTCGGTCAGAAAGCCAGTACAGCAGAGTTCACGACCACACCGGCCACAACCACCGAGTAACTTGGCTTCATCCCGCGGCCGGGTCTGCCGGAAGTCAACCCGTACTTTTAATCGTCCCGCTAGGTCCCGAACCAATGCACGAAAATCCACCCTCTCGGCAGCCCTAAAATAAATACTCACCCGCTTACCATCAAAATCATACTGCGCCAAAAGTACTTTCATGGGTAAATTCAGTTTCTCAGCCAGCTTGCCGCATTCAACCATCGCCTCTCTTTCTTTTGCTTCTGACTCCTGGGCACGTTCAATGTCCTCTGGTTCGGCTTTGCGCACTATTGGCTTAAGTGGTTTAGTTACCGCGCTGGCAGCAACCTGTTTCGCCGTAATGACTACCTGAGCTAACTCCAGACCGCGAATTGTCTCGACGACGACATAGTCATTTGTTTCTAGACCAACACCGTCCGGGTCAAAATAGCGCACTACCCCCGTTTTTTTAAGGCGAACACCAACAATCTGAGCCATAGTTTAGTTTACCATAAATTGAGTCATCGTTTCCCATTACCATATCTTCCGGTTTCAGGTAGGCTAAGCATTAATACCTCCAGTACCAATTGCGGATTAGCGTTTTGCCGAAGCTGATTACCCGCCACCTGAATACCATCAATCATCGCCCTGATCTGCGCCAGACTATGATTTCGAGCAAGGTCGATAAGCCAAGACAATTGGTCGATATTAGTAACGGTTTCGCTCAAACCAACCTTAACCAACAATAAATCTCGCCACCAATCCAACCACAACTCCAGCCTTTCTTGAATCAACCGTCGCCCCGTATTTAATACGGGGTAAGCCACCCACCGGGCAACGTAATCAAAACGCGTCTCGTAATCAGCACCGATGATCATCAGCAATTCGTCTAGACGCTCGGTGCGTTGCTGGAGTAAACTATCGTTACCGACGGCTGATACCGCCCAACCGAGACAACCACGAGAAAGCCTCGCTAAAAGTGTGGCTTTATCAGGATCAACACCCCAATTTTTACAGAGAGCCACCTCGACCTCAGTTATGGCCAGTGGCAACAACTCCACTCGTTGACAACGGGAAATGACGGTTACAGGTAACCGCCGTTCATTGGTGGTAAGTAATATAAAGACCACTTTAGCAGTGGGCTCTTCCAACGTCTTCAGCAGACGATTAGCGGCGCCGATAGAGAAGAGTTCTGCCTCGTCAATAATAAATATCTTATATTTACCCTCAAAGGGTGGTAAACTAGCTGAATGCTGAAGCAGTTCAATCTGGTCAACACTAATCCTGGTTCGTGGTTCATTTTCAGCCGTATCGCCCTCCGACAAGACCATAGTCTGGACATCGGCATGCCGGCCCGAGATGATACGCTGACAGGAGGGGCATTGGCCGCAGGGAACCTCCACGGTTTCACAGTTTAAAGCCTGAGCCAGATTAAGCGCCAGTGTCATTTTACCAACATGGGGCGGGCCAACAAAAAGATAGGCATGAGCCAAGGAATTACTCTTCAGACTACGCCGAAGTAGGGCGACTGCCCTGTCCTGTCCAATTACCCGCCACATACTGATTTCCTAAGTCCGAAGCACCAAACCCGAGATCTAAAGCAAGCTCAAACCACAGAAGCCCTAATTTTCAAAAACCACTAAACGACATCACATCTCATTAGGTCTTCCAGAGTTTCGCGACGCCGAATCAAGCGCGCCTTACCCTCATTGACCAGAACGACCGCCACCTTAAACGAGGCATTATAGTTACTCGCCTGTGGTAAACAGTAAGCGCCGCAGCCGGGCACGGCGAGAATATCGCCGGCCGTCGGCTGTGGTAAAGCGATATCCCTAATTAAGATATCACCCGATTCGCAAAACTTACCGGCAATAGTAAATTTACCGATCTCCTTAGCTCTCATTTTGTTGGCCAGTACCGCTTCTTGCTTAGCCCCATAAAGAGCCGGACGGATATTATCGGCCATGCCGCCATCGATTGAGACATAATACCGGACGCCGGGCACTTCCTTAATAGCTCCCACTGTGTAGAGCGCCACCCCCGCCCGAGCCACGATGGACCTTCCCGGTTCGATAATAAGTCTAGGTAATGACATCTCGTGTCGCTGACATTGACGAATAATATTCGCCGTTATGGCTTCAGCAAAGAAGGAAACCGCCGGCGCCGGAGCATCCAGGGTATACTGAACAGCATAGCCACCGCCGACATCCAGTTCCTTCAATTCAAAACCATGTTTCCGTCTCATCTCTGCGGCAAAATTGAGGATAAACTCAATTGCCTGCTGGTAGGGTTCAACCTCAAAGATGAGCGAGCCGATATGGAAATGCAATCCAATGAGGTTCAGGTTAGCGAGAGACATAGCGGTGGTGACCGCCTCTTCGCCGATAACTAAGGGGAAACCGAACTTACTGTCAACATTACCAGTGATAGTATACTGGTGGGTACAAGCGTTCACACCAGGCGTTATTCGCAACAAGATATCGGGTTTACTACCTTTCTGCTCGGCTATCTTATCGAGCATCCGCAACTCATGAAAATTATCGACGACGATACGACCAACTCCCCACTCCAAAGCCAGGCTAAGCTCTTCAGCCGACTTATTATTATCGTGAAAATAAGCCTTCTCCAACGGAAAATCTACCGAGTGGGCGATACCCATCTCGCCGCCAGAAACAACATCTAATCCCAGCCCTACCTCCTTGATGAGGAGCGCCATCGCCTTGTTGATAAAAGCTTTGGCAGCATAGAGCACCATACTATCAGGGTAGCGCCGGCTAAATTCAGTCTTATACTCCGCACACTTACGCCGCAAGCCGATCTCATCAAAGAGATAGAGGGGTGTACCAAACTGTTTGGTTAACTCGACAGTATCACATCCGCCAACCACCAGGCGACCCTGACGATTAACCTCAGCCGTCAACGGAAACAAAGCAATCCTAGGGGCTATTTTGATCAAGTCCGCCCTCCTTCCAGTTCAATATTAACAGTGGCCTAATAGTGAAGTCAACGAAAAAGGAGGAGAGTCTATCTTTATTCAACTTGACTTTCGGCCGTTGCTGTCCGTAAAATCTTGAAGTTGTGTCGTGCGAAGGAAGGTCATGGGTCAAACTTTAGCCGAGAAAATCCTCAGCGCTAAATCGGATACTGAAGCTCGCGCCGGGCATATCGTGGTGGCGCAGGTAGATTTAATCTTTGTCCAGGATAGCACCGGGCCACTGACTTTAAGACAATTCAACAACACTAATCTGGCCGTTCATAACCCGAAGAAAACACTTTTGTTTCTCGACCATTCCGCCCCAAGTCCGGATCAGGAGCTTTCCAACGACCACATTTTCTTAAGAAAGTTTGCCAAAGAAACAGGCGTCGTTTTGAGCGACATCGGCGATGGTGTCTGTCATCAACTCGTCGCCGAATCATGGGCTAACCCCGGAGATATTATTCTCGGCGCCGACTCCCATACAGTTACCACCAGCGCCCTAGGAGCTTTCGCCACCGGTATGGGCTCGACGGATATCGCCGTTGCCATGGCTCTAGGCAAAACGTGGTTACGAGTACCTGAAACTATCAAGGTACTGGTACGAGGCCACTGGCCCAAGGGCGTCTATGGCAAAGACCTCATTCTCCATCTAATTGGCAAGATCCGCGCCGATGGCGCTACCTACAAATCGCTGGAGTTCGGTGGCGAAGGCATCAGTGCTCTATCAATGTCAGAACGCCTGACGATTGCCAACATGGCCGTCGAAGCCGGCGCCAAGGTTGGACTTTTCCCTTCCGACAAAGCAACACAAAGCTATCTGCGCGAGCAGGGCAGAGGCGAACGATATATCCCGTTAGCCCCCGACCACAATGCCACTTATGAGAATATAATTGAGGTTGACGTGTCTCGCCTTGAGCCAACTGTCGCTAAGCCCCATACGGTGGACAATACCACTCTCGTCCAGGAATTAAAAGGGGTCGGTATCGAGCAGGTCTTTATCGGTACCTGCACCAACGGACGACTGGAAGACATCGCTGTGGCTACTAGCATTCTAGCGGGTAAAAAACGACATCCTAGAACCAGGGTTATCGTAGCGCCGGCTTCTCAAAAGATTTTGCTAGCGGCGTTGGCTAAAGGGTACATTAGTTCCCTTGTTGAGTCCGGGGCAACCATTGTGCCGCCCGGCTGTGCCGCTTGTCTCGGGGTACACCAGGGCGTTCTGGGCAACGGCGAAGCATGCCTGTCAACATCAAACCGTAATTTTAAGGGTCGTATGGGAAATCCGGAGGCCTTCATCTATTTAGCCAGTCCAGCCACCGCCGCCGCCACCGCCATAAGAGGCGAAATTACCGACCCGAGAGAGTTCTTATAAATGTTAAAAGGCAGAGCCTTCAAATTCGGCGATGGCATCTCGACAGACCATATTGTCCCCGGTAGATTACTTCACCTACGCAGTAATCTACCCGAGTTGGCCAAACATGTACTGGAAGACGCCGACCCGACCTTCGCCCAACGGGTGAAGAAGGGCGACTTTGTCGTCGCCAGTAAGAACTTCGGGCTTGGTTCCAGCCGAGAGCACGCCCCGCTTGTCATCAAAGTAGCTGGAATCAGTGCCGTCCTGGCTAAATCAGTGGCCCGTATCTTCTTTCGCAACGCCATTAATGTTGGCCTACCAGTACTCATCTGCGACACAGACAATATCGATGATGGTGATGAGCTGGAGGTAGATCTAAAGCTGGGTAAAATTAGCAACTTAACCAATACGACTAAGCTTAGCTTTACCCAAATACCAGACATCATGCTTCGTATTCTGGATGAGGGCGGACTCATCCCCTACATCAAGAAACACAAAGATTTTACTGTCCCGAAGACTTAAATTTTTCGGCACAACCGGAGGTAATTCAGGATGAAACATACTGTTACTTTAATTCCCGGCGATGGCACTGGGCCAGAGATTATAGAAGCAACGAGACGGGTTCTTGAAGCCACCCGCGTTGAATTTCGGTGGGAAGTACTCAACGCCGGCGCCGAAGCTTTAGAGAAAGAAGGCAGTCTGCTACCAGAGAGCCTCATCGCCTCCATCAGAAAGAATAAGGTGGCGCTCAAGGGACCGACGACGACACCAGTCGGTACCGGTTTCCGCAGTGTCAATGTGGCTTTACGTCAGTTACTCGATCTTTATGCCTGTCTCCGTCCCTGCCGCAGTTACCACGGTATCCCGTCACGTTACCAGGAAGTGGATGTTGTCGTCGTACGAGAAAACACCGAAGACCTTTATATTGGTATCGAATTTGCAAAGGATACGTCCGAGGCTAAAGAATTTCTCTCGTTAGTTGAGCAGAACACCGGGAAAAAAGCACCTTTGGATTCGGGCGTTGGTATTAAGCTAATCTCAGAGACAGGTAGTAAAAGAATCATCAAATTTGCCTTCGAATACGCTCGGGCTAACGGACGGAAAAAAGTGACCGCCGTCCATAAAGCCAACATCATGAAATTTACCGATGGGCTATTCCTTGAGGTCGCCCGTAGGATGGCTAAGTCCTACCCGGATATCGAGTTTGAAGACCGGATTATCGATAACCTGTGTGCACAATTGGTGCAGCGACCTCACCACTTCGATGTCCTAGTGTCACCCAATCTTTACGGCGATATTCTCTCTGATCTATGTGCCGGGCTCATTGGTGGTCTAGGGGTAGCACCAGGCGCCAACATTGGCGAAGATATAGCGGTTTTCGAACCGACACATGGCAGTGCCCCAAAATACACCGGTTTAAATAAGGTAAACCCAGTCGCCACCGTCCTTTCTGGAGCCATGATGTTGCGCTACCTACAAGAGGTATCTGCCGCCGATAGACTAGAAGCCGCCGTCGCCAACGTCCTAGCTGAAGGCAAATCAGCTACCTATGACCTAAAACGCGACCGAAAGGACCCAACAGTGGTAGGCACCTCGGAGATGGCCAATGCTATCATCGCCAA
>CEQE01148786.1_pt1 | contig 32564 bp, 24 predicted proteins | sample 356201 | NCBI WGS metagenome assembly CEQE01 (sample SAMEA2619970, study PRJEB7988) | marine metagenome | biome: marine biome (ENVO:00000447); feature: mesopelagic zone (ENVO:00000213) & marine oxygen minimum zone (ENVO:01000065); material: "saline water (ENVO:00002010), including plankton...
TTTTTAGCAGTTTATGATCTTTTGGGAAGAGAAGTTGCTGTGTTGGTAAGTGGTAATATGGTAAGTGGCGCCCACGAGGTTGTGTGGAATGGTAAAGACAAATTTAACAATCCTGTGAGTGCGGGAGTTTATATTTACAGAATCAACACAACCGGATTTAATGAAGTGAAAAAGTTATTGCTAATAAAATAAAAATGACCCATTTAGCGTCAGTCTTTTGTGCAATAACATTTATTTTTAGTTATTTATATTCTCAAAATGATTCAAGTGTAAATACGTATTATTTTAACATGTATGATTCCTATGGTGATGGTTGGAACGGTGCAACTTATACAATAACAGATGAAAATGGAAATACAGTCGCTTCAGGTGGTCTGGCAGAGGGGTTTTATGGATATGATACAATTTATCTTGAAAACGGAACCTATGAATTAGCCGTTGGCGGTGGTTGGTGGGACTATGAAATAAGCTGGGATATTGAAGATATGGATGGTAACACAATTACTTCAGGTAGTGCTGGTAACTTTGAGTTTATTATAGATTGTGATGATGGTTATGTCGATGACTGTTCCGGTGACGGCGACTGTTGTTCAGAAAGCTGGATAGGTGATGGTTCCTGTGATGGTGAAGATCAAGAATGGGGTTGTGATCTAACCTGTTATGACAATGATGGTGGTGACTGTGATGAAGGATGTGCTGAAGACGAATTTGATTGCTTAGGTGATGGCTCAGAATGTATTCCAGAATACTGGGTTTGTAATGGTTGGGATAATTGTTCTAATGGTGCTGATGAAGATGATTGTACTTTGCCTGATTTAAAAGTTACGAGCTTCAGCGTTAGTGAGGTCAATCCAGAAATCGGTGATGATGTCACGTATACGATTGTGATAACAAATCAGGGTACAGGCAATGCAAGTAGCATATTCTACATTGATCTATATTTAAATCTGATATACCCTCCTGTGCCAGGACAGTCCGGGAACATTTGGTGGGAAGTACCGGGTCTAGCCCCGGGTGCTGCGGTTACCAAGAGCGAAACTGTTATTCAGTCAAGCCCGGGTTATTGGTACTCCTATGCACAGGTAGATCACAATCAAGGAGTTGATGAATCTAACGAGGGCAACAATATCGAAGGTCCTATAGATATTGCTTGGTACCAGGCAGAGATACTCAACAACTATGGCTGGCCAATACAAAGTCAGTCTTCGCCGCATTATGTTAATTCGGTTTTGGATGAATACCGAGATGATCCGGATCCTCACTTCCATAATGGAATCGATATTCAGGCTACACAGAATACCAGTGTATACTCTGTTTCTTCAGGAATTTTAAGTTATCCCCCAGGTGGTGGGATAAGAGTTGGAAATTTTGTTTACGTTCATCTGGAAGATTACGATCCTAATTTACCACCAGTAAATAAATGGGTTACCCATGCGGGTTTCCGACTTGCTGAAACAGATTCCGAGAACCACGTACATTTCATTGACGGACCTTACGCTAACTATATTAATCCTATAAGGGATAATGGTATATCTCCTGTCTACGTAGATAATCTGAGTCCACAAATAGGATCACTCATTATTAAGGATCATGAAACCGGTGATGTGATTCCCGATCATGATAAAGTGAAGGGTGAAGTCGATTTCATTGCGCAGGTAAAAGATCATATATGGACATCAGGTAACCGAAACGGAATATACAAACTAGGTTATGAAATAGTAGGGGCAGGGGTACAGGAGAACAGCTATCAGTTTGATCGGTGGCTGACCGATACCTACTTCTCTCTTGTCTTTCCTCAAACTCCTGAACCAAATTCTGGGTATATCTATTACAACGTAACAAACCATATGGTGGGTGAAACTACGGTCGTGGAAGGTTTTTGGGATTCCAACAGCGTTAATGATGGAGCATATCAGGTTTGTATTACAGCAGAAGATATAGCTCAAAATGTGAATGTGACCACGAAATGTTTTGATATTGAAGTAGATCAATCAGCTGAAATGAGTCAAAGGAGAAAAGGAAATGAGAAAAATAATCCCTAGGATACACCCAAGGCGATCTATTACAAGCGTTATACCGAAAATAATTACTACCGTAATTCTATCTATTCTTGTAACTGACTTGATTTTTTCCCAACAGAAGAATCGCATTTTGAGGGGGCGAGAGGAGAAAGTTCTGGAGTATCAACTTGTTGAGGAAAAAGACTTGGGACAGAATTTAAGAGAAGTGATATATTCTAAAAGAACCAAAAACTCACCTATGAAACCTCAATACATCAGTAAATATTTTTTAACTCAAGACGGCATGAAAATTACAGGCGATCTATTAAGAGCAGATAACTTCCAGAAGCTTACTACCACAGGTATAGAGAACAATTTTGTATTTTCAGACTATGGAAACTTTTATAGTGAAAAGAAGGTAGTCGAGAGGAAACTTGATGGCTCTTTGAAAATGAGGATAAAGTTTTATCAGGCTCCTGATGTGTTGCTGTGGGAAAAAGAATATGAGAGAGGGTATGATTTACCGGATGTGTCTTTCATTGTTTCTGATTTTGACGGTTCAGTGATAGAAATTAATAATATTCATTATATAATAAATTTTTACAATTCAAGAGGAGACAGTATCAATACTGTTTCTGTTTTTTCAAACCCAAAATTCATGTTTGAAAAAGGAATAACAGGTCGTTTTAGTGAGAACGGTCAATATTTTGTCGTTATAGCCGATGATCCTGGCCCACCCCCTGATTATCCTTCTTCAATATTATTATTTTCCAATAAAGGTGAATTGCAGTGGTCTTTTGAATCTCCTAAAAGAATAATTTCCGGTACAGTTTGGGCATCATGGGATGCTTCTTACATTGTCAGCTATCATTTTGATCCTACAGGGAAAGAGAGTGATAGAGTAACTTATCTGCATGACCGAGACGGCAATGTTATTGAGAAATATGACGGAATGCACTTAAGCAACCTCGTTTTCTCCGATACCCAAGAATATGTCGTGCTCAACAATGGTAACGAGGTGAATTTGATCATGTGTCGAACGGGAGAAATAGTAGTGCATTATCCTCATTGGGGCCGGGGTCCTCACATCCTGCATGTTGACATATCTGAAGAATTGGGTGTGATAGCGATTCTGGAAGGGAGAGTGGGAGGGCAAAAAGCTACTAATTCACTTGCCAGATTCACAAATGGAAAAATAACGGTTCTTAACTTCAACGGTGTTGAATTATGGAAACATCAATTACCAATAATTGAAGGTATCGAAACTAAATCAAAATTAAGTCTATCAGAAGATGGTAAAACAATTGGTCTCAAGTTGTCCTCGACTTACAGTGAATATAAATTACTGGAATAGAACGGGAATCAAAATGAAAAGATTCTGTCTAATCTTATCGGTGCTATTCTTTCTACTTTCTAAAATCTATGCAACTGATCCAACTACGGAATCAGACCACCTCATCATCACCCACCCGCAACTTGAAGAAGGGACATGGTTGCAGGACTTGGTTACTCTTCAAGAAGAAAGAGGATTTCAAGTAGGTGTTCAGTATGTGGAGGACGGCATAACAACAAGTGACGATATTAAGAGTTGGATTTACAGCGCTGATACTACCGGCATTTCGGTAGAGTATGTTTTACTGGCCGGTGCCGGTGCTGATTATATTCCCGATCCCATTACCGATCCTCCTTCTGAAGAATCAAAAATTGACCTTCGGTACACACCCAACATAGTTGCATTGGCGGATTCCATGAACTTCATACCATTCTGTTATGATATGGATGTCGAAGTATGGGGACCACAAATTATAAACATTCCTACCGACGATTTTTATATTGGCTTGCCTGATGCACCAATAGATGCAGCTATTGGCAGGATTCCCGCAGTAAACCATATAGAATTGCAAACCTTTGTAGATAAATTAACGGAAACTTACGCTGCACTTACCTCCTATTCAGAATGGAAGAATCGTGAAATAATGGTGAGTCAGAATGTCACTGAAATCAATAGTGGCTGCATAGGCCAAAAAGTTGACTGGATGTATGATGAAATTCTGGTATACGTTCCCGCTGACGTGGACACGTTTTTTCTTCGCTCATCTGAATTAGACCCACAGTGTGCCTGGCACTATATGTGTGGAGGAAACTCGGAAATTCTGGAGAGTGCTTTTGAGACTGCCATCAACGACGGCGCCGGTTTAGTGCATTACTTCGGTACGGGCGCTTCACCGTTTAATTTGGGTAATTTCTACTGGGCAAGTGACCATGATCCCTATGGCAGCGACTTCAATTTTACCAATAGTGGAAAGTCCCCGTTCTTTATGGCTGTCTCTTGCAACCTTGGTAAAACGCAGGAGCCCTTTACGACTCCTTCGATCATGAAAGACCTTATGTTTGTAGACGGAGGTGGAATACTTGGCGCTTTTGCGCCGACTATTCTTACTACTCAGTGGGCATGTCGGGAGTTTTCTGAAGATTTCCACCGGCTGCTAAATGATGAAGGTGTTAATGTGATTGGTGATTTAACCAAAGTAACTAAGGAAGCGTTTGAACCCCGAATGCCTTCCAGAGTTTGGGTTAGCCGTGGATTTGTCCTATATGGCGACCCTTCCATGCCATTATCTCTTTATCAGTATAAGGATTCGGATATAGCAGAAAACACCACATGGCAGGGTAGTATTGTTGTAAAATCTCCAATAACAGTTGAAGAAGGAAATACACTAACCATAAAACCGGGAACAGGCATTTTCTTTGAAGAAGATGCAAAACTAACCGTAAATGGCAATATTGTCATTGAAGGGTCAGAATCCTTCCCCATTGTTTTTACCTCAGCTTCCGAAGAACCACAATCTGCAGGATATTGGAAAGGTATTATTATTGATAATCCATCTTCTGAAGTTTCAATTCAACATGCCGTATTTAAAGATGCAGTAACAGGTCTTATAATATCTGGCACCTCACAAGGTGGTGAAATAACCAACTGCACCTTCGAAAATAACAAAACAGGGCTAAATATTATTAATTCACCATCTTCATTATTAGTGAGAGATAATATAATAAAGGATAATACAGATTTCGGCATGTTTTTAACAACGAGCTCACCTGTTGTGTTGGATAATAATATTCATAACAATAGTTTAATGGGGGTGGTTTGTATATTTTCCTCAAATCCTGTTATGAGAAGGAATAACATTTATTCCAACGGTTCATCAAATATCTGGCTTCATACGGGGCTGTTTACCGCAGGCAGCGATCCTAAACTGTTTGTCAGTTTTAATCCTGAGATACCCAACTGTCAGACAAACAACAGATTCTATTCCAATAGTGGTTCCAATGTGGCAGCATATTTTACATCACAGCCCAACTTTGGTGTTTATAACCAACCACGATTCATTCCTGATGAACCCTACCTGATCTATGGTGGATTCAATAGATTCTATGACAGTCCCTATTCAATTTATAATTCATTATGCAGCGGCAATACTATTTTTGCTCAGGTAAACTATTGGAACTTTCAGGGTGACCCTTGTGAACTGTTTGAACCCAACAATTTATATGGCGATGTAGTTTGGGATCCTCCCGCGCCCATTTCGGGATTTGGAACTGATCCTGTTCAGTCCCAAATTATGCGTGGATTAAAAAAGGAACAGCAAGAGGATTATACAGGCGCCATAGCAGTTTATGATTCTGTAATTACGGAATATCCTGATGATGAAGGTGTTTTGGCTGCAGTGAGAGGAAGGGTAAGATGTCATGAAGCAGATGACCATGATGAAGAAATAATCCCTTGGTTAGAGTCAATCTTAAATCAATACAGCGGCACATTAACAGAAGTGTATGCAAAAGACAATATCATTCCCTATTTAACAAAACAAGGTTCATTTGACCCCGCATTAGACTATTGTAGCACGCTTCAGTCGTATTTTGAGAATACAGAGTATGAGGCATTCTATATTTATGAAGAAGGATACATATTAGAGCGAATGGCAGAAAGTGGGTTGGGAAGAACAAATAATCAAATAACAGCAGAAAGCAGATACAGAGAAATAACAGAAAATCATCCTGACTCTCCTATGGCATTATTGGCATCCATAAAATTAGGAGAGGACCTTCCAACACCAACAGCAGAAACAACGCCAATCCCCGAAAAATTTGCGCTTCACCAAAACTACCCAAATCCTTTTAATCCGTCAACAACCATTGCGTATGATCTAACCAATCCTGCTCATGTGGAAATGTTCATTTATGATATTATGGGACGAGAGGCAGCCAGCATCGAAAATGCCATTAAAAATGCTGGTTCTCACAAAATTGTATGGAATGCCGATGGTTTTTCTAATGGAGTCTATTTTTATCATTTAACAGCCCGCTCAACAACAACCTCACCCGACGTTGTTTTCACAGAAACACGAAAGCTTATTCTCCTTAAATAACCCCTCTTTTAATTTGTGTAATTACGGCAGTTTTGTCGTTTTAGTTAATAGTTAAAATAAAAGCCCCATTCAGGGGAAATAGAACATTGTTGATTCTATAAAATTTAGGGGACTATTAATGAAGCGATTATATCTGTTGTTATTTTTTCCAATTGCAGTTTTTACACAAAGCTGGAATACCACTTTAATTGCGAATCTCGACTATTCCCAGAGTCTTAACGATATCTGGGGTTACCATGCAAGCAACGGGAAAGAGTATGCCCTTGTGGGACTCACAAATGGGACTTCCATCGTTGATGTGACTACTGATCCCTATAATCCCACTGAAGTTGCATTTATCCCCGGCGGGTATTCCACATGGAGAGACATTAAGACATGGGATCGCTACATGTATGTGGGGACTGAAGCGAGTGATGGTATTCAAGTAGTGAATATTGAAGATCCAGAGAATGCAGAGCTCGTTTATACATGGACACAAATTAGCAGCTCTCACAATATACATATCCATGACGGATATCTCTACATCGTCGGTGCTTCCGGTGATGATATTCATATTTTAGATTTATCGAACCCCGCACAGCCCGTAAAAGTAGGCGGATGGAATGGTGAATATATTCACGATCTTTATGTGAGAGGTGATATTATTTATGCTTGTGGTATTTATTCAAGTACCGTTTATATTATAGATGTATCAGATAAATCAAATCCAGTTACAATTACGGATTGGTCATATTCTGGCATGGCACATGCCTGCTGGCTTACCGAAGATGGAAATTATCTTGTGACTGCTGATGAAACATCTGGTGGATATATCAGAATTTGGGATATTTCAAATTATTCAAATATTAATCAGGTTGCAGTCTGGTATCCTGAAGGAGGTGCAAGTAATTCTGTCCACAATGTATTTGTAAGAGATAATTATTTGTATGCAAGTTATTATGTCTACGGCCTTCAAATTCTGGATATAACAGATCCCACCAACCCCACTTTAGCAGGATATTATGACACATTCCCGGGGAATTCAGGATTGTATGATGGCGCATGGGGCGCATACCCCTTTACTGAAAGTTGTTATACTTACGTCTCAGACATGGTAGGCGGATTGTATGTTGTGGATTTTGACGGATGTGTATCGGCTGATGCAGCCCTTTCCTATTCACCGGAGTTCTTCGATTTTAATCTGGATAGCGGGCAGTCTTCGTCGGGTACCCTGACAGTTACAAATGTTGGGGAGGAAGAATCCATTCTCTATTACAACGTGTCCAAAACTGCCTTGTCGCCGTTTGAAAATACCGGCGGTGGTCCCGACTCAGAAGGACATTTCTGGAGCGATTCCAATATGGAACCGTCCATTGAATATGAATGGATTGACATTACCGCTACAGGCACTCAAATATCATTCCCGAATAACGATCAGGCCGCTGACCCTATTAATATCGGTTTTGATTTTCCTTTCTATGGAGAATCATATTCAGAATGTATTGTTAATGCAAATGGTTGGATGGGATTTGGTTCCGATAATAATAGTTGGGATAATACATCCATACCGGATGGGTCAGCACCAATACCGGCAATTTTCGGTTTCTGGGACGACCTCAATCCTGTGAATGATCAGTGTAATCAATATTGTTCAGGTGAAGTTTATGTGCACTCAAATTCTGAGCGTTTTGTTGTTTCGTTTAATCAGGTAGCTCACTGGTGGACAGGATATGAAAACAGTTTTTACGATTTCCAAATGGTACTTTACTCCAATGGTGAAATTCAGGTGAATTACAATGAAATTACAGGGAATCATTCTGCTACTATTGGAATGCAGGGTGAAAACGGTTCTGCGGGATTGCAAGTTGGATTTGATAATTCTGCAGATGACAACAATGATTATGCCAGTAACCAACTCTCTTTGGTTTTCAGGCAGGCGGAATCTATTGATTGGCTGTCTTTAACTTCCAGTACTGGTGGTATGAACGGCCAGTTGGAAATGGGTGAAGCGGTATTTTTTACTGTAGAAGCTGATGCCGATGAATTGGATGGTGGTGAATATTTTGCAAATATTAAACTCAATACCAATGCTGAGCCAATGGTTGTTATACCTGTAAATCTAACAGTATCCGGTGATGAGCCACCGGAAGAAAATGTAGAAATCCATACCCAGTTGGGATGGAATATGGTCGGACTTCCTGTGGATACTGATGATAATTCTGTGGGTGCTCTTTTCCCTGATGCCATTGACGGCACCCTTTATTCCTATGATGGCACCTACCAGAATGAATCTGAGTTAGAAATTGGGAAGGGCTACTGGCTGCGGTTTTCAACTGCTGAAATCAATAGTGTAAGTGGTGCCGGTTTTGATGAAATAAATTTGTTTTTAAATGAAAGTTGGAATCTTATATCAGGAACAACTTATCCATCCGCCATTGTTGATCCTGATGGTATCATTATTTCCGGAACAATATATGGTTATGATAATGGTTATTACAATACCACAGAACTCGAACCGGGGTATAGTTATTGGGTAAGAACCAGCGCAAGTGGAATGATCACTCTTGCCAGCGGTACGGCAAGATCTGTTGGAGAATTGGAGTATTGGAGTGATGGAGTGAATGAACTTCAATTCACAAATGCTCAAGGACGTAAGGGAAAAATATACTTCGGTGTATCCATTCCTAAAGATGAGATATTGAATTTATCACTACCGCCAGTACCCCCGGCAGGCGCATTTGATATCCGGTTTGGAGGTGACCTGAAAATAGGAAATGAAGGTTGTGAGATTTTGATTCAGAATGTTGAGTGGCCATTGAATATTTTACTGGAAAAAGGGACTGGGAACAAGGAACCGGGCTCTGGGCACTGGGTACTAGTCGATGATGTGAATGGGAAAGAATATAGTTTGAATGAAAATGGACCTATTAAAATTACAGAACCAACTGACAGACTTATTCTTTACAAAAACACCTTGACACCCGAACACTTCGCACTTTCTCAAAACTATCCCAATCCGTTTAATCCTGTGACTACGATTAATTATTCAATTGAGGTACCCGGCATTGCGTCTCTACAGATATTTGATATTACAGGCCGTTTGGTGGAAACTTTGATCAATGAAAATATGGAGTCGGGATATCATGAGATCAAATGGAATGCATCAAATGTATCCAGCGGTGTTTACATTTATAAACTCACTTCTGGCTCTAATCAAATAACCAAAAAGATGATATTATTAAAATAGATTTAGATTTTTTGGAGGAATAATCATGATAAAGCGTAACATTGTATTTGTATTACTTTTGGTCCTGGGGATGTGTTTTGGTAATGAAGTTAATTATGTTGATAATCAGCTCATTGTCAAATTTCAACCTGATTTAAAAGAAGTTGATCTGACTCAAATGTTTCACAATACGGGGTATACCGTAGAAAAATTACTTGTAAGGCGATTAAACTTGTGGCTGATTTCTACAGACCCATCGAGGACAGAAACAACAATAGATGCTTTGGAGGTGATGAAAGAAAAACCTGGGGTTATATTTGCGCAGCTTGATCATTTAGTAACCCAGCGGGAATTCCGGGTTGAACCCAATGACCCCTATTTTTCTCAGATGTGGGATATGCACAACACAGGTCAAAGCGGTGGAACGGTAGATGCTGATATTGATGCCCCGGAAGCATGGGATTTGAATACCGGCGGAATGACAGCTCTAGGGGATGAAATTGTGGTGGCAGTTGTGGATGGCGGTGTGCAGACATCACATCAGGATTTAGCGGAGAATATATGGGTAAATGAAAATGAAATACCCGGCAATGGTGTTGATGATGATGGTAACGGATATGTGGATGACATTAACGGTTGGGATGCGTACAGCAATGACGGTTCCATTCCTTCTGACAGTCATGGCACTCACGTTTCCGGTACGATTGGCGCAAAAGGCAATAATGGCACAGATGTTGTTGGTGTGAGTTGGAACGTAAAAATCATGGCTATTGCAGGTGCGTCAGGTACGACCTCAACCATTAGTATTGCTTATGGATATGTGTTGGATCAAAAATCTCTATGGTTTGAAACGGATGGACAAAAAGGAGCAAATGTTGTTGCAACAAACAGCAGTTTTGGTGTGGATTATGCAGACTGCACTTCAGGATCGTATCCTGTATGGAATGATCTTTACAATGCAATGGGTGAAGTCGGAATATTGAGTGCGGCTGCGACTATTAATGCCAATCAAAATGTAGATCAAATCGGAGATGTTCCTACAGGATGTGACAGCGATTACCTGATTTCAGTCACAAATACCACACGCAACGATGTGAAATACAGTTCTGCAGGTTACGGTGCAACAACCATTGATCTGGGGGCTCCCGGGACAGACATATGTAGTACTGTACCTACGAACAGTGTCAGCTGCTCATATACGGGGACTTCCATGGCAACGCCTCACGTAGCAGGAGCGGTTGGATTCCTTCATGCAGTCGCATCACCGGCATTGGCTCAATTATGTTTGGATGATCCTGCCTTAGGAGCGCAGACCATAAAGCAGGCAATTCTTGATAATGTCGATCCACTATCAAGTCTTCAGGGTGTAACAGTTAGCGGAGGAAGATTGAATCTTTACAATTCATCTCTTGCTCTCAGCGGTGCCATGCCATCCTTGCAGTATTCCCCAGGGTCCTTTGATGTTATCCTTAATCCTGATCAATCAATTACAGATTATCTTACGATCACAAATAACGGTGAAGATGATTCTGAACTGCATTACACTATAAGTATCTCACCGTTCGAGAATCCGGGAGGAGGTCCTGATGGTGAAGGAAACTTCTGGGCAGATTCGGACAATGAATCTTCCATCCCCGTCGATTGGATCGATATTTCAGGTATAGGTACACAACTTTCTTTTCCTCACAACGATGAGGCAGCCGATCCTGTCAGTATTGGATTTGATTTCCCTTTTTATGGTGAAACCTATTCCCAATGCATTGTAAATGCCAACGGGTGGGTTGGTTTTGGTTCAGATAATACAACATGGGACAACACATCAATTCCCAGTATATCTGCACCCAGTCCAGCCATTTTTGGTTTTTGGGATGATTTGAATCCTGTAAACGATCAATGTAACGAGTACTGTTCAGGGAATGTCTATTATCATTCCAATTCCGAGCGTCTTGTAGTTTGGTTTGATGAAGTGGCGCATTGGTGGACGAATAATGAAAACAGTTTTTATTCATTTCAGGTGGCGCTTTATTCCACCGGGGATGTGCAGTTAAATTACGGCTCCATTACAGGGACTCATTCTGCATCCATTGGTATGCAGGACGAGACTGGTTCTGTGGGTCTTCAAGTATCTTATAATGGAGATTATGCCCATAATGATTTATCTATTGGATTTACGGGTGAACCAAATTGGGTAACAGTTTTTCCCGATCAAGGAGTTGTTTATGCAAATAATTCTGAAAATGTTGAAGTCAGTTTTAACAGCAACGGACTGGCAAACGGAGGTTACAATGCCTCAATGAAGATAAGCAGTAACGGCGGTACTTGTACAATACCAGTCACAATGACGGTGTCAGGTGAATCTCAGGGTATGCCTGTTTCCTACATAGAGGGGTGGAATTTAATTGGACTCCCTCTGACAGTTGAAAACAGTTATTATTTATTTCTTTTCCCTGATGCAATTGAAGGTACATTATATTCCTATACCGGTGTTTATGAGAGTGAGTCAAATTTAGAGAATGGAAGCGGTTATTGGTTGAGGTTCAATCAGCAGGGAAATGTCTCAGTATCAGGTTCTCCGTTGAATTCACTTCCTATTTCAATTTCGGAAGGGTGGAACCTGCTTTCCGGAATTTCATCCCCGGTTGGTGCGGAGGATATATCTGACCCGGGCAATATTTTGATCCCAGGAACCCTTTATGGCTATAACGGAACGTATTACAATGCAGTCTCAATTGAACCGGGAAGTGGTTACTGGGTTCGTTCCATTTCCGACGGTGAGATAACACTTTCAAGTTCTGGTCCAAGCAGAAAACTTGCCGAAACTCAGAATGATTTGTTGAGTGAATTGGGTTCACTCATTTTTACGAACAGTGATGGATTTTCCGGAACACTTTTTTGTGGTGTTCTTCTTTCAGATGAGGAATTATTGAGTTATTCACTACCGCCAGTACCCCCGGCAGGCGCATTTGATATCCGGTTTGGAGGTGACCTGAAAATAGGAAATGAAGGAAATGAAATATTGGTTCAGAATGAAGTTTGGCCGTTAACTGTTGAATTCCGCAATCCGCAATCCGCAATCCCAAATGTTGATGAGTGGTATCTATTGGATAAGGCAAGGGGTAAAGAATATGAATTGAACGGGAATGGAACAGTTGAAATCACAGACCCGACAGAACGGCTTACTCTATACAGAAGCACATTAATACCCGAACACTTCGCGCTTTATCAAAATTATCCCAATCCGTTTAATCCTGTGACTACAATACAATTTTCAGTAGAGACAAATAGCAAAACGTCTTTACAGATATTTGATATTACGGGACGTTTGGTGGAAACACTGGTCAATGAAAATCTGGAACCGGGATATCATGAAATAACATGGAATGCAACCAATGTATCAAGCGGAGTTTACATTTATAAATTAACAACAGATGCCGGGCAATTGACAAGAAAGATGATCTTGCTTAAATAAGGAGTCAATTTCCGTTTAATTGCATTATTGAGCGTAGTAGGTCCCAATCACATTAGTAAGTAATATATATTTAATTATTAAATCTTCATCCTTTTACTTTTGTTTTTTTATCAACAAAAATAACTTGACTTAATAGATAGTATTGCTCATATTTTTTGCAGGAAGGGCTGGCTTATGGAGCAAACAACGTAAAAAGAAAGGGATGAAAAATGCATAAAGGAAGCATAAATAGAGTCATATTGGTTGGTCATCTTGGGGGCGATCCGGAAAGCCGCTACTTACCTTCGGGGGACGCTGTAACCAATTTCAGTCTCGCTACAAATGAATCGTGGAAGAAGAATGACGGCGAGTATGAAGACCATACAGAATGGCACAAGTGTGTCTCATTTGGTAAGCAGGCAGAATCTGCCAGCAAACTGCTTAAAAAGGGTCAAATGATCTACTTCGAAGGAAGACTCAGAACAAGATCGTGGGAAGATAAAGACGGTGTAAAGCGGTATACCACAGAAGTGGTTGGTGATATGTTCACCATGTTAGGCAGAAAGCCGGAAATGGCCGGGCAGGAAGCGTCATCGAACGGCGGCGGTGAATCTGAAGATGATTTACCGTTCTAAAGTTGAACTAAGATAAACTAAAATTTCCCCAACCCGGAATATTCCGAGGTAAATATAACCGGATACTTTTATATTTAGGGAAAGGTGTATTACCTCCTGTACCTAAATATTTAAGGTAAATCCTTCATAAAACCTAAATATTTCTTGTTATATCCTGCCTTTCATCTTATTATCCCGCCCACCATGCTTGACGATAAAGATACATTAATTCTGGATTTTCTGCAAAAAGATGGGCGAATGACTGCAAAAAATCTTGCTGAAAAAGTGAGTTTATCAATCCCGGCCACCGCGGAAAGGATTAAAAAACTTGTTGAGGGGTATTACATTAAAGGGTTCCACGCAACGGTACATCCAAAAAAACTTGGATTTGATGTTACTTCATTTATTTTAGTTGTCATGGCTTCATCAGACCATTATGAGGATTTTGTTTATAAAGCTGAAGAATCAAAAGAAGTTTTAGAGTGTCATTCTGTAACTGGTGAAGGATCGCATCTGTTGAAAATAAGAACTCAAAACACATCGTCTTTGGAGAGTCTGTTGGAGGATATTCAAAGCTGGTCCGGTGTCATCAGAACCCATACCATGGTGGTCATGACAACGTTTAAAGAGGGCAATCAATTGGATTTAAGAGCGGACGATTGAAAACGGATTATAAAGTTGTTATTATTGGAGCCGGTGTTGTTGGATTAGCCGTTGCAAGAGGATTGGCATTGCATAATATTGGGTCGATTCTTATTATTGAAAAAGAAGACGGATTCGGCAGGGGTATTTCAAGCAGAAACAGTGAAGTTATTCATTCGGGGATTTATTATCCCAAAAACAGCTTGAAAGTAAAATATTGTCTGGAAGGCCGGGAAAAATTGTACCCGTTTTGCAAAAAGAACGACGTCTGGCACTCCCGGTGCGGAAAACTGGTTGTGGCGCAAAAGGGTCAGGAAAATGAATTATCCCACCTTTTCCAGAATGCTCAAATTAATGGTGTTCCTGATTTAGCCATGATTGGCAAAAATGAAATATCATCCCTTGAACCAAAAATATCTGCCGAATCAGCATTATTTATTGGATGTACTGGCATTGTATCGGCACATGAATTGATGATAGCTTTTCAGCGAATTTCAGCGGAGGCAGATCATGACTTGCTGGTAAAGGCAACCGTTATGGGCGCTAAGGTTGAAAGTGGTATTTACTCTTTATCTGTGGAAGGTCCCGGCGACGCATCTTACGATGTGAAATCGGAATGGGTAGTTAATTCAGCAGGTTTAAGTAGCAGTAAAATTGCGTCATTTTTATGGAAACCTGATAAAAATAAAATTCCCGAAATAAGATTTTCCAAAGGGTCTTATTTTAAACTTGGATCTCAATGGCGGCATGAGGTAGCCCATCTAATTTACCCCATTCCGGATAAGGAACACGATTCTTTGGGGATACACCTGAGCTTTGACGCAGCAGGAGATTTAAAACTAGGCCCTGATGCAGATTGGCTTGAAAATAAAGTGGAAAATTATAATATTCCAAAAAACATTATTGAAAAATTTTTCTCCGCCGGGAAACGATATCTTCCCTCGCTGAAAAAGGAAGATTTAAGTCCTGATTTTGCAGGTATTCGTCCCAAACGGGTTGTAGAGGAAAGCGAATTTTCAGACTTTTATATCAGTCACGAAGAAGATAAAGGATTCCCGGGTTGGATTAATCTTTTGGGAATTGATTCCCCAGGGCTAACCTCGGCCATTGCTATTGGTGAAGATGTGGCCAAGTGGATTGCTGGAGTATAATGGATACATGATACAGCCACTGGACAATTTATGGGTGTTACTGTCAACATTTCTGGTATTCCTTATGCATGCCGGGTTTGCAATGGTGGAAGTGGGATTCACTCGCGCAAAAAATGCAGTTAACATTCTAACAAAGAATTTTATGACTATCGGATTTGGATTTATTGTGTTTTATGCATTGGGGTACGGTTTTATGTTTGGGGTCAGTTTCAACGGATTGATTGGATTTTCAAATTTTTTCACAATATCTTTTGTGGAAATGGATATCACCATTACTCCCGAAACATTCTGGCTGTTTCAGGCAGCGTTTTCAGCAACAGCAGCCACCATTGTTTCAGGTGCCGTTGCTGAACGGATTCATTTTCGATCTTACTTTATAATGGTTATTATTCTGGTTGGCATTATCTATCCTGTGGTAGGTCACTGGGTTTGGGGAGGTGGGTGGTTGTCTGAATTGGGATTCCACGATTTTGCTGGTTCTACAGTCGTTCATTCTGTTGGCGGGTGGAGCGCATTTACAGCGGCATGGCTGTTAGGTCCACGGTTGGGGAAATATGGTAAAAATGGTAAAATTTTTCCCATACAGGGCCATAATATACCCTTAGGTGCACTGGGTGTTTTTATTCTTTGGTTCGGCTGGTATGGATTTAACACAGGCAGCAATCTTTCTGCAGACTATTCAGCAATCAGCCATATTGCAGTTACAACAACGCTGGCAGCAGGAGCGGGAACTCTTGGCGCACTTCTTTATACTTGGGTGAGGTATTCAAAACCTGATTTAAGTTTGACCCTCAATGGCGCATTGGCAGGTCTTGTCGGAATTACTGCCGGGTGTGATGTAATATCCATTCCTTCTTCCATTGCTGTAGGGTTCATCGCTGGAATAATTCTCGTTATATCTGTAAAGTTTATCGATGAAAAACTGAAAATTGATGATCCAGTGGGTGCAATTTCTGTCCACGGTATCAATGGTGTTTGGGGGACATTGGCAGTGGGTATTTTTTCTTCTGATGTATCATTCACCACACAGTTGACAGGTGTTATTTCTGTATTTGGTTATGTAATAGCAGGGACGTTTTCCCTATTTTCGATGGTCAAATTTTTTATTGGTTTCAGAGTAGGTGAACGGGAAGAAATTTTGGGTCTTGATATTGGAGAGCATGGCATGGAATCGTATGCTGGATTTCAAATTTTTACAACCGATTAGAGGAATGAACCTGTGAAACTCATAATTGCGATTATTCAGCCCGAAGAACTTCCTGACATCAAAGAGGAATTATTAAAAAGGAAGATTTATAAGTTTACCATTTCCAATGCATTGGGACAGGGTATGGAAATTCCAATCCATGAAATTTACAGGGGAATTGCTCATGATATAAAGCTATTAAAGAAAGTTCGTCTGGAAATTGCCGTGAATGATGAATTTGTGGATCTTGCCCTTGATGCTATTACCACTGTAGCAAAATCAGCCAAGGATGGCGGGAGAGGGAAAATATTTATTATACCAATTGAAGAATGTGTTCGAATACGAACCGACGAAAGAGGAAAAGAAGCAATTGGGTAATTTACTAATTGCCGTAACTGGTTAACCAAAGAAGAAAATAGAAAGGGACTAACTATGACGCCAAAGGAGTTTTTTGAATTCTGCAAAAGAAATGATGCCGATATCATTGATGTTAAATTTGTTGATTTGCTCGGTACGTGGCAGCATTGCAGTTTTCCGTTGGATACACTGAATGAAGGTACATTTGAGGAAGGATTGGGATTTGATGGTTCTTCCATCAGGGGCTGGCAGGGGATTCACGAGTCGGACATGCTCATGGTTCCGGATCCGGAAACAGCTTTACTGGATCCATTTTTCGAAGCGCCTACCGTAAGCATAATTGCAGATATTGTGGATCCTGTAACAAAAGAAAAATATTCGAAGGACCCCCGAAACATTGCCCAGAAAGGTGAAGAATATTTAAAATCACTGGGAATTGCAGATACCTGCTATATTGGTCCTGAACCGGAATTTTTTATCTTTGATGAAGTTCTTTATGAACAGAATCAATATGGGGGAATGTTTCAGGTGGATTCTATAGAAGGCGCCTGGAATACTGCAAGACTCGAGGAACCAAATTTAGGTCATAAACCCAGGTACAAAGGAGGATATTTCCCCGTAAGTCCTGTGGATTCATTTCATGACCTTCGGAGTGAAATGACGAGAGTTTTGAAAGAAGTGGGGATTATTGTTGAAGCCCACCACCACGAAGTAGGCACTGCCGGGCAGGCGGAAATTGACATGCGTTATGAGCCGTTGAGGAAGATGGGCGACCAATTCATGTGGTATAAATATGTCATTAAAAATGTAGCCAAGGATCACGGTTATACGGTTACATTCATGCCGAAACCCGTATTTCAGGATAATGGAAGCGGGATGCACACCCACCTGTCACTTTGGAAAGACGGGAACCCGCTTTTTGCGGGGAATGGGTATGCCGGATTAAGTGACATGGCATTGAATGCTGTCGGTGGTATCCTGAAACATGCGCCTGCACTGCTGGCATTTTCTGCACCTACAACCAACTCTTACAGGCGACTAGTTCCCGGTTACGAAGCGCCGGTTAATCTCTGCCTGTCTAAACGAAACAGGTCTGCAGCCGTCAGAATTCCTATGTATTCTGAGAGTCCGAAAGCAAAACGCCTTGAATTCCGATGCCCGGACCCCACATGCAACGGCTACCTTGCATGGACAGCAATCCTCATGGCAGCGATTGATGGGATAGAGAACAATATATCCCCGGGAGAGCCGCTGGATAAGGATATCTATGAACTGTCGCCGGAGGAATTGAGCGGATACAACAGCACTCCCGGATCGCTGGGGGAAGCGCTGGATGCCCTGGAGGCGGATAATGAATTCCTGAAAGCAGGAGGTGTTTTCACTGATGATGTGATCAAAACCTGGCTTGACTGGAAACGGAACGAAGAACTTGCGCCCATGGCATTGAGGCCTCATCCCTTTGAGTTTGAACTTTACTACGATGCATAAGTAGATAATCTCCAATAGGGAAATGAAAAAGGCATACCTCAACAGTGTGCCTTTTTTATATTTGACCCCCCCTATGAAACCCCGGAAACTTATAAAGATTAAAAATTTGCTTGAGTCTGAGTTGGAACGGTTTGACTCTGAATCCTTTATTACAAACGACCCTGTTTCCATTCCCCATAGATTTACGGAAAAACAGGATATAGAAATTACAGGATTTTTTTTACTGCTCTTTTTGCCTGGGGCAACAGGAAGATAACTCTGAATAAGTGCGGCAGGTTACTCGAGTTGATGGATAATGATCCGTCCGGTTTTATCTTAAATCATCTGAAAAAAGATTTAAAACAGTTTGAAGGGCTTGTTCACCGCACGTTCAATTCAACTGATATATGCGAATTTGTTGGATTCCTTCAGCGGTATTATTCAAGGTACAAAACTCTTGAGGATGCTTTTTACAACGGTATGACATCTCAAAATGAAACAGTTGAACTTGGCATGATTGGGTTTAAGCGGCATTTTGAGGATGACCTACTTTTCCCGAAGCGTTCGCTCAAACATATTGCAAGTCCTGACCAGAACTCTGCCTGCAAGCGACTGAACATGTTTCTCCGGTGGATGGTGAGGAAGGATGACGGAGTTGATTTTGGTATTTGGCAAGAATTTAACAATCCCAGCTTATTTGCCCGTTGGACGTTCGTGTGTTCCGCAATACATGCAAACTCGGGTTAATTGTTAGTAAGATTCCGAACTGGAAATCGGCTGTTCAATTGACTCGGGTACTGAAGCAGTTTGATGAGGAATATCCTGTGAAGTTTGATGTAGTACTATTTGGGTTGACTTAAAAATTGTTAAGTGTTAAGTTATCACACAACATACCATTTAAATAATTATAAATTGAATGAAATTGAAAGACGATACAAAAGAGAGTTTCGGAAAATATATCCGAAAAAAACGTGAAGAGGCCGGTCTGGGAATACGTGAAATCGAGCGCATTACCAAAGGTTTGATCAAAGCGCCTTACCTAAGCAGGATTGAAAATGGGAAAGAAAAACCACCGGGACCCGGCATTTTAACAAAACTAGCGGATCTTCTAAAAATAGATAGAGATGATATATTTTCCCGGGCGGGGAAAATACCGCCTGAACTGCATGAAGCTTATATTAATGAAGAAAATGTACGATATGGTTATCGTACAGTAAAAGAATCAGGAGGAAAAATGAGCGAACCTTTAGCACCTTATGGTGTAAGCAATTTACCGGTTGACCGCTCATTAATTTTGGAGAAAGAACTCCATCGATGGGTCAGGATTTTAAAAGAGAATTACCATCCTGAACAAATCATTCTTTTTGGATCCTATGCTGAAAATAGGATTACCTCAGGATCAGACATTGATCTGGTAATCATTAAAAAAACGAACAAACCATTTCTTGAAAGAACAAAAGAAGTCCTGCTTTTGATTCAGCCAAAAGTAGGCGTAGATATATTGGTGTATACACCTATTGAATTCAAAAAGTTGAAAATGAACCGGCCTTTTTTCAGAGATGAAATTGTTTTAAAGGGAGAGGTAATATTTGAACGAGGGAAGTAATCGCTGGATATATTTTGCCCATGAAGATTTGCAGATGGCAGAATTGGCATTGAAAGAAAAACTATATAATCAGGCATGTTTTCACAGCCAGCAGTGTGTAGAAAAACTCCTGAAAGGATTGATCCAGTTTAAAGGAAATGTTCATCCACAAACACACAGATTAACTGATCTTTTATTTTCTTTACCGGATGAAACACTCGGCGCACTACGAAACGAGATTATGCTGTTGGACCGGTTCTATATACCTACCCGTTATCCTGATGCTCTACCGGGCAGTTTACCGGAAGGACTTCCCTCCAAAAAAGATGCAGAAGAATCCATAGCCGTTGCGGGAAGAGTGGATAAAATTGTTTGCAGGATTATTAAAACTTAGTTTTTTTCAAAATGGGGAAATGCAGAAAAATCAACTTAATTTTGGTGAATATCTGAGTGGTAAATTCAGGGATTTCCGTCAGTTAAACACATGACCGGATACATGTACATATTAGAATGTTGTGACGGAACTTTTTATACCGGCAGCACAATTGATCTGGAAAACCGTTTTAAACAACATCAGCAGGGTGATGGAGCAAATTATACAAAAAAACGATTGCCGGTGAAATTGATCTACTATGAAGAATATGATCGTATTGATGAAGCATTTTACAGAGAGAAACAGATTCAGGGTTGGAATAGAAAAAAGAAACGCGCTCTAATCAATGGAGATTATGAGAAATTACCCGGGCTTGCAGAATGTATGAATGATAGTCATTTTAGGAATTTTAGGGCAAAGGTTATTTCGACTCCGCTCAATAACCGGACAGATATGCTTAATGACCGTACAAAATCACCTAATGACCGATCGGATACATTCAATGATTCAAAAGACCCGCTCGTTGAGCGTAGTCGAAACGAGCATGTTACCAATGATAATTAGATATTAAATAGATTCAATGTCAAAAAAGAAATTGAAGAAGAATTTTGTATCCAAGCCGAATCCCTCACCTACCCCGAAGCGATCTCGCTCAACCAGTTCAAGGATGTTAACACCCGCCGAAATAAAATTGCTAAAGAAAAAGACAAAGAAGTCGCAAAGCAGCTTGAAATTGAATATTCAAGACCTGTCAGAGTTCAAGGGGACGCTCGTTTGCTGCGTGGAACCTTACGAGCATCGGACATCACCCCGGAACTCCGGGAAAAGAAAGCCATTACTCACATTGGACGATCCATCCGATCCGCCACAGACTTAGCGACCCAGGCACAGGTTTACAGAGACCCACGTTTTGAGACTTTACGAATATTTTATGTAAAGGGTGATAAAATTGTAGGGCAAGAGGGTATTACTTCACGGCTTCCGGTTTCTGAAGCAGTTTGATATGGTGTTGTTTGGGTTAGAATAAGAATCGGTAAAATTTATTTACTGTCCAATTTCCTGATTTTTTCAATCTGTTCCAAATTCCATTTATCATTACTGTAGGGTGTATCAAACCACGCATCAAGAATTTCTTTAGCCACTGCTTCAGGCATTGCCCGCAAGCTCAGGGCGAGTACGTTAGCGTGGTTCCAGATGCGGGCGCCTTTGGCGGTTTCGGCATCGTTGCAGAGGGCAGCTCTGATGCCCTTCACTTTATTGGCAGCGATGGAACAGCCGGTGCCTGTCCAGCACATGACAATCCCCTCATCCGCTTCTCCGCTGGCAACAAGTTCCGCTGCTTGGTAGGTCACATCCGGCCAGTCAATGGGCTCATCCGAGTCAGGTCCGAAATAGGTGACTTCGTGACTCTGTTTCTTTAGTTCGTTCAGAATGACATCCACAAGGTGAGTTCTCTCATCGGTGCTGACGGCTATTTTCATGGTTTGAATTTATAATTTAGGACGGATACTTACCAGTTGGTAAATGATAGGGCAAAGGATAAGCAAAAAAATAGCGAATCTTTATTTTAAGAACGTGTTAGGAATTTTGTACAATATTATGTACATTATTTCGAACAATAGGAGATGAAACAAGATGTATAGTATTGATAATGAAACAGTGGTATCAAGTGTTTCTGAATTAAGGAGCCAGATTCGGGAAGTGTTAAAAGAAGTCAAGTCTTTTAAGAAAGTTTTGATAACCTGTAACAATAAGCCGGCTGCGATGATTTTGAATATTGAACATTACAAGTCACTGGTGAATAAGCTTGAAGAATTAGAAGACAGTTATTTTGGAGAAATCGCCCAAAAACGATTGCTTGATCACGAGCCGGAAAAATCGGCAGATATTGACGATTTACTCTGATCCGAAGTGTATAAGATAAAATTTGATGATCGAGTAATCAGAAAAGACAGTAAACGTATTCCCGGGAAATTTTGGATAAAAATCCTTTACAAAATTAAAACATCACTAACGGATAATCCTCTTTTTCATTCAAAACCACTCAAGGGTAACCTAAAAGGTTTGTATTGCCTGCGGGCAGGTGATTACAGAATTATTTTTAATTTAAACCGGAAGAAAAAGTCAGTGCTTGTTTTGAAAGTTGGCCATCGAAGTGAAATTTATAAAGATTTGTAGAAGGACTGATTTCTTAAATACATTCATCCCATATATACCATTCATATTGTCAACTCACATCTTCACTATCTATATTTAAAGATTATTTTGTTAAGAAAATCATTCGTTTACGGCAATACTTGATATTATCACAAAATTGAAATAGGGAAAAATGAATAAGAAAAATGTATTTACAGCAGCAGGCATTATCGTTGGAGTTTTTGTATTGTTTGGCCTTTGGTATTTTTCCTACCCGCTGCCAGATTACGTAGGAGAGGTTCCAATTGAACAGCTTCAGGACACGGTAGAAGTCATTTTTGACGATTATGCTGTCCCCCACATTTTTGCAGAAAATGAAGATGATTTGTTTTTCACTGCAGGATATATCATTGCAAGGGAGCGGCTGTTCCAGATGACCATTGCCGCCGCAACGGTAGAAGGACGGCTTGCCGAACTTTTCGGAGAAGGATCACTCTCAAGTGACATTTATCTGCGGACATGGAGAATCCCCTTGATGGGCAGGATACTGGCAGACCAACTGAGTCCTGAAGTTAAAACGATTGTTGAAAACTATTGTAAAGGGGTCAATGCCTACATTGATGAAGCGGGCAGCCGGCTTCCCATTGAATTCAAGCTTTTGAGGATTGATCCCATACGGTGGGAACCAAAACACGTGACAGGTTTCGGCCGGCTCATGGCTTACAGTCTCACGCAATCGTGGTATCCTGAAATTCTTCTGGGGCAGGTTGCTTATTTGTTAGGAGAGCAGAAAGCATTAGAGTTGTGGCCCGTCTATCCCGGCGATACTCCGCCTGAACAGATTCCGCCTGCTTTAATGAATTTGAATCAGTTTGCTTCTGCCTTCATGTATGAAGATGGAAAATTGAGAAATTTAATTCAAATGGAAGGGAGTTTTCTCGGCTCCAACAACTGGGTTATTTCAGGCAGCAGAACAAAATCAGGCAAACCGATTCTTGCCAACGATCCGCACCTTGGTTTTAATCAGCCTGCCGTGTGGTATGAAATTCACCTGAATGGAGGGAGATTCAATTCCAGCGGTGTCTGCTTCCCCGGAACGCCCCTAGTGGTCCTGGGACAAAATGAAACCTGCGCTTGGGGAGTCACCAATTTTATGACGGATGATGTGGACTTTTATGTGGAAACAATTTCGCCGGATGATCCAAATAGTTACCTGTATGACGGCCAATGGCAGAAAATGGACACCCGGAAGGAGACAATTCAAATCAAAGGCGGTACAGATACAACAGTTGTAATCAGAGAAACAGTTCACGGCCCCGTCATTTCTGATATTCATTCGCTGCTGAAAGACGGCAGTACGGCTGTGGCCCTCAAATGGACAGGTCATGAAATCAGCGATGAACTCACAACCTTCATGAAACTTAACCTCATGAAAAACTGGGACGATTTTCTTGAAGCGGGAAAAACCTTTGGCGCGCCGGGACAGAATTTTGTCTATGCCGATAAAGCAGGGAACATCGGTTGGAAACCCTTTGCAAATGTCCCCATCCGGAAAGATGCCGAATATTTAATGCCACTTCCCGGGGAATCTTCTGAGTGGGGCTGGAAAGGGTTTATCCCATTTAAGGAATTACCGGTCAAATTCAATCCCCCCGAAGGACTGATTGTTACCGCAAACAGCAAAGTGGTGGATGAACAGTATTCCTATTATGTAACAGAACTCTGGCATAATCCATCAAGATTTAACCGCATTACCGAACTGCTGAATCCTAACGTTCAGATTACGGTGGAAGATGTGTCGCAAACTCAGAATGATGTGGTATCTTCTTATGATCTGCACATGGCATCCTTAATATTGAGAGCGTTGAAAGAGGAAGATTTCACCAACTCTTCGGCAGCATCAACTGCGCTAAACATCCTGAAAAACTGGGACGGTGATACTTCTCCCGGTTCAGCGGGCGTCCTCATTTACAGCGCTACGCTTTTACGGTTACTGGAAAATGTTTATGCCGATGAAATGACGCTGGTGGGAGACAGGATTTTTTCAGGCTGGCTGGGACCCGGCGGGCCTGTTAATTCTTCTCTGCCTTTAAGAAATTTGAGATATACTCTGACCCGGGGAATTTCTTCCTGGTTTGACAACATTGATACCCATAGCTTAGTGGAGGACAGAAATGACATTGTGCAATTGTCTTTTATTCAAGGGACAGATGATGTAGTCAATTGGCTGGGAGGTGATTCATCCAACTGGAAATGGGGAAAACTCCATACACTGACACACCACCATTCCATAGGTAAACAAAGTAAATTATTAAATTCACTTTTTGAGTTCAGTATCGGTCCCTTTGAAACGGGAGGCACCAGCAATACGGTGAACAACGGCGAATACAGATTTACCGAACCTTTCAAACAAATTGCAGGACCTTCCTTCCGGCGGATTGTTGATTTTTCCAACCTCGACAGCACCCGTTTCATCATTCCCACAGGTCAATCGGGACTGCCGAAAAGTCCGCATTATGCTGATCAGGTGAATCTCTATAGGAAAGGCGAATACAGAGTGACTCATTTTGATGAAGAAACCATTCGATCAGCCGGTTACCGCAGATTGGTACTTCATCCCTGAACTTTATTATTCATGATTCTATCAATTATTCTGTTTCTAATTTGTCTTGTCATTATCCGGCATCTTTTTTTCTGGAAAGCCATGGATGTTTCCCATCTCTATCAGTCCGGCATAATGTTGGTAGGTCACAGGGGATCCCCTAAGGAAGAACCGGAAAATACCCTGCCATCTTACGAAAGGGCTGTTGAAGCGGGACTGAAAGCGGTTGAGATAGATGTTGTTGCAACACGTGATGGAGTTATTGTCTGTTCTCACAATCACGACCTCGAAAGGGAAACAGATGGTTTTGGGTATATCCATGAATTGGATTATGAAGACATTAAAAACATCAATGCTGGTGTTAAATTTGACCGAAATTCGATTGTGGCGATGCCTTTGCTTGAAGATGTAATACAGGCGCTCCCGGATGATGTGGTCATAAATATTGAAATTAAAAATGTAAACGGATTTGATCAAAAGCCGGTAAAACCGGTGGTGGATTTAATCAGGAAATATAATCTGTATCACAGGGTTATTGTGTCAAGTTTTCACCCCTTTTCCATAGGACTTGTAAAATTGCGGGACAAAAATATTCCCACCGCATATTTGTGGGATAATGAACAGGTGCCGGATATTTTAAAAAAACCGTGGTTGGTTAATCTTGTTCATCCTGACATCTTTCACCCGGCTGTTCATCTCGTTTCCGGCGAAGTACTGAATTTATGCAGACGGAAAGGTATGAAAATGAATGTATGGACGGTAAACAACCTTCCTTCAATGAAATGGCTGTTACAACTTGGAGTTGATGGCATCATTTCCGATTTTCATCATCTGATGATTGAAGCTGTAAAAGCAAAAGAAACAACATAATGAATTTTATGCATATCATAACTTTACTGTTGCTGGCGGGAATTTTATTTTCAAATGAGCCTGAAATAACGTTTGCTGATTTACTGGATCATGTAAAAGTATTATCCTCTGAACGGTTTGAGGGGAGAAAATCGGGAACGCGGGGAGGAAGAAAATCCGCCCGGTATATTGCAAAGCAATTTAAAAACTTTGATCTGAAACCAGTGGGTGAGAACACTAATTTTAAAAAGCAGTTTAAATTTGTGTCCGACGTAAAACTGGGAAGAAAAAACAAGCTTGAACTGTTTCACCAGAGCAGCACCTTTTTATATCAACTTAATGTTGATTACAGACCACTCGGTTTTTCACAGTCAGGGGAAATTGAAGGTAATCTTGTTTTTGCAGGATACGGTATTTCGGCTGATGATCTTGATTATGACGATTACACCGGGATTGATGTAGAAGGCAAAGTTGTGATGGTACTTCGGTATTCCCCCGATGGCACCAATCCGCATGGGAAGTTCGGGAAGTACTCGTCCCTCCGTTACAAAACAATGACAGCCAGAGAAAAGGGCGCTGTGGGAATCATCTTTGTTACAGGCCCCATGGATGATGAGGATGAGACCTATCTGAAATCACTGCAGTTTGATCAAAGTTCGGCTCATTCAGGTATACCTGCTGTCATGATTACACAAAAGCGGGCGAAGGGAATTTTAAATCTCGTAGGATACGATCTTACAAATGCTCAAGAAAGTATCAATACTTCCAACAACCCTTTCTCATTTGAAATGGAAAATTTCCAAGTGCGGATCAAAACTTCACTAAAACTGGTTGAAGCTAAAACGAGCAATGTTATTGGTATGATTGAAGGTCATGATGAAACACTGAAAAATGAATATATTGTCATCGGAGCTCACTACGACCATCTTGGATTTGGTGAATTCGGCTCCCTTTCTCCCGATGATAATGGTATTCACAATGGCGCTGATGATAACGCTTCCGGGGTGGCGGGACTTTTGGAACTGGCGGAGTGGTTCAGCGAACATCCCACCAAAAGGAGTCTCATTTTTTCCTGCTTTGGTGCAGAGGAACTGGGTCTGCTGGGATCGGCTGATTTTGTAAAAAATTCACCAGTACCATTGAAGAACATTACAGCAATGATAAACATGGACATGATCGGTAGAATGACCGATTCGGTACTTGTGGTTGGCGGTACCGGAACGTCCTCTGTTTGGGAAGAAATGTTGAACAATCAAAACAACTCGTACGACCTGACGCTGAAATTTGATGAACCGGGATTCGGCGCCAGTGATCATCAATCCTTTTACCTGAAAAATATCCCTGTGCTGTTCTTTTTCAGCGGTGTTCACGAAGATTATCACAAATCAACTGACGACTGGGAAAAGATCAATATTCAGGGAGAAATGGCAACAGTGAAATTGATCCGTGATCTGGTAACTGAAATTGGGAATAATGAGACACCTCCGGATTTTCAGAAAGTCAATTCTTCTACCACAAGCAGGGGAGGATTCGCTGTTTATCTTGGCACCATCCCGGATTATGCAGCCACGGATGTGGAGGGGATGAAACTGTCGGGTGTGAGAGACAGCTCACCTGCAGACAGGGGCGGCTTGAAAGGCGGAGATATCATTGTAGAATTCGGGGAGAGAAATGTTTCGAACATTTACGATTACATGTACTGTCTTCAGGAAGCAAAGGCAGGTGTTCCAGTAGCAATTAGCGTAAAGCGGGGAGATGAAAAAATTGTATTAACCGTTGTTCCTGCAAAAAGGAAAGATTAAACTTTAACAATGAAAGCAGTTCAAAAGGGGAAACCTGTTCCAGTCATGCCGGCCCGCCTCATTATCGGGTTTTTGCCGGAATTCAGAAAAGATCCGTTTGCACTGTTTTATCGTGCTTCAACTGAATATGGACCCATTGTAAAAACAAAAGTTGGTCCGTACGAAATTTGTATTCTTACTCATCCGGACTATGTACAGCACGTCCTGAGAGTGAAAAACTCAAATTATATTAAAAGCATCTTCTATGATGAATTAAAAGCTATCATCGGCAAGGGATTGGTAACCAGTGAAGGGAATTTCTGGAAACAGCAGAGGCGGTTAATTCAGCCTGAATTTCACAGAACAAAAATAGCTTCATTTTGTACCACCATGACTGAAATTACGTCAGATTTTGTTGAAAATTGGAAAGATGTGGCTAATGGTGCCAGGCAGATTTCAATCAATGAAGAGATGAAGGAATTGACCCTGCGAATTGTATCAGCAACGCTGTTCTCATCCGATGTGGGAAGTGTGGCTGAAAAGGTGGGGGATTCCATTAATGTGATTCTCGATTACGCAAAGGTAAGACAGGAATCCATGATAAAATTACCGAGGAACTTCCCTACCCGCCGCAACCTACGGTACAAAAAAGCGTATGAGCTCCTACGTCAAGTGGTTCTCGATATTATTAACGAACGACGTCATACTGGTGAGGATTCCGGTGATCTTCTGTCAATGCTCATGGCTGCGCAGGATGAAGAATCAGGAAAAGGGATGAGTGATGAACAGTTATTCGATGAAGTGATTACTCTCTTTCTTGCCGGTCATGAAACGACATCACACGCCCTGACGTGGACGTATTATCTGTTGTCTCAGAATTCGGAAGCAACAACAAAAAACTTTACAGTGAACTGAATAATGTGTTAAATGGTAGAATACCAAATTATGAAGATATCCCTAACCTCAAATACACTGAAATGATAATCAAAGAATCCATGTGGATGATACCTCCTGTGTGGGGAATTGGGAGAGAACCATTGGAAGATGACGAAATTGACGGCTACTTTATCTCTGCCGGTACGACGATAGACATACCCATTTATACCATGCACCACCACCCCGATTACTGGGAGAAGCCGGAAGTACTTATCCCCGAACGATTTAGCCCCGATAATGGGGCACCTAAAGTCAAGCACACCTATTTCCCTTTTGGGGCGGGTCCCCGAAAGTGCATCGGTAATAATTTCGCCATGATGGAGGCGCAGATTGTTTTGGCAATTATCGGTCAGAAATATGACCTGACTTTGGTACCCGGTCAAAAGGTGGAATTTTCAGCCGGAGTAACCCTGAGACCCAAACACGATTTGATGATGAATATTAATCTCAAATAGAAATTCATCTGAAGATTTAACCTTTTTCTTACCAAACCCTCCAACCAAATAACTCCTTGACAAACAAGTGTCGAAGGTGTACCTTGATGAGAATATCGTAATACCGACACATTATGGAAAAGTTTATTAAACATATTCCGCTGTTATTTCTTCTTTTATTTTTTATAACCCCTATCTTTTCCGAAACGGGAAATTCTCATGAAATCAGGAATGAAATTCCTGATGCCGAAGCACTTAAATCGGTTCAATCAATTCAACGGTTTTTGAATAGCAGCATCCCCACCCGCACACTCTTTTCACCAAGTCCGCTTTTGCCGAACAAGCCATTGCCTTTTTCTTCGGAATCTCAGGTGTCTCCAATACTTGGAGCCATTCATACTCTTGGTGCCAGGGTTGATGAATTGGACCAGCGGACAGCGGCCCATCTTTTGCACCGCACAATTTTTGGCCCAAAGTGGGAAGAAATTGAAACGGCTGTTTTCACCGGTTTGTCTGGCACGCTGAATACACTTTTTTCGGAACTTTCAGCGCCTGAACCTCCCGGCGAGTGGATTGATGACCCCATCCCGCCTTACGATGAACTGGATGCCGAAGCACTCGATTCACTTATTAACGCTTATTCTACACAATTTGGAGAAATGAGAAGCTGGTGGATTGATTTGATGATTGGTGATGAAACCACAATCCGGGAAGTGATGGCTCTTTTCTGGCACGACCATTTTGCAACATCAGGGGGAAAGGTTTTTTACCCGCCGGCTATGTACAATCAAAATGCACTCATCCGGAATTATGCCCTTGGGAATATTAAAGAATTTGTAAAAGTAATGGCTTTCGATCCTGCCATGCTCATCTGGCTGGACAACAATCAGAATCATGTGGGAGCCATCAATGAAAATTTCGCCAGGGAGCTCCTTGAACTATTTACAATTGGGGTGGGCAACTACACCCAAATTGATATCATTGAAGCTGCCCGAGCATACACCGGATACAGAACAGATGGACTGAATACCTACTTTATGCCTGACCACCATGATTATGGACTGAAGACATTCATGGGACAGACAGGAAATTGGTTTGGTGATGACATTGTGGATATCATTTTTGAGCAGGATGAAACAGCAAGATTTTTATGCAGAAAATTATACTCGTGGTTTCTTTATAACTTTCCCGATGAAAGTGTTATTGATGAATTGGCAGCCATCATGCGGGATAACGATTATGAAGTTGAACCTGTGTTGCGGGCATTGTTAAGCAGCGATCATTTTTTCGATGAAAATTTCAGGGGAGCAAAATACCGGTCACCGGTTTATCATACAGCATCAATCGTCAGGCAGACATATACTGAAATAACGGCACTTGATTCCGAACACCCCAAGAACATTATTCTGATGTACGTAAATGAATTATTGGGACAGGCAACTTTCTTTCCCCCCGATGTTTCGGGCTGGGTTAGCTACAGAACCTGGGTCAACACCTACACACTTCCATGGCGGAAAATATATACAAACGGCGTTATTGATGGATTCATTTATGATTTTGATATCGGTTTTCAATCAGATATCATGAGTTTCATTTTGCATATTCCCAGCCACAATGATGCTGAGCAGCTCATTGATGATCTGGCGTTGTATTTCTATGCCATGGAACCATCGGAACACACAACCCAGCTTTTGCTCAACGAACTGCTTCAGGGCGCGGAACCTTACGACTGGAATATTAACCTCCCCGACGCGGAAGGGCGTCTGCGGGGGACAGTCAAACTTTTAATGAGATTGCCGGATTATCAGTTGAAATGAGAAGAAGAGATTTCATAAAAACAGGACTCATGGTCACCCTGGGAGGAGCCGTTATTCCACGGTGGCTTCAGCCGCTACTGGCACGCAGTGGTGAGTTGAGGGAAGCCAGTTTGGGAAGAGTTTTAGTTGTCGTAAATATGGGTGGCGGCAACGACGGACTCAATACACTGGTACCTTACACAAACGATATTTATTACAACTTTCGCCCCAACATTGCCATTCCGCCGAATCAGGTGCTCACAATCAATAATGAACTGGGATTTCATCCGGTACTAGACCCGCTGATGAATCAGTGGAATGAGGGTCAGATGGCAATTGTTCAGGATGTGGGTTACCCCGATCAGAATCTTTCTCATTTCCGGTCCACGGATATCTGGCGGAGCGCATCCGATGCAGAAGCACACGTGGATACCGGATGGGTTGCACGCTACCTCGAAACGGTCTATACCGACTACATTGAGAATCCACCCGAATTTCCCATGGCCCTCCAACAGGGGTCTTCCGATGATCTTCTCCTTAGAGGTACCGAAGGAGTCACAGGTCTCATTGTGGATGATCCAAACACATTTGCGGAACTGGTGGGTTCCACCTATGAGGGAGAATATGAAAATGATCCTCCCAACACTGCAGGAGGCGCGGAACTTTCATACGTCCGGCAGATTGATCTGAATGCATTTACCTATGCGCAAGTAATTCAGGACGCCGCCGAGGCGGGAAGCAACACGCTGGAATATCCAAATACAAATCTTGGGTTTCAGCTTGGCTCTGTTGCCCGGCTTCTCTCCGGCGGGATGTACACCCCTGTCTTCCTTGTCCATCAGTACGGATATGATACCCATGCAAATCAGCAGGCAGACCATGTACCGCTGCTTTCGGATTTGGCAGAAAGTCTTGGAACGTTCCATAATGATATAAAAAATATGGGGTTGGAAGAGTATGTCATAACGCTTACCACCTCGGAATTTGGACGGCGCCCGTTTGAGAACGGAAGTCTGGGCACTGATCACGGCGCCGCGGCGCCGCTTTTTCTCATTGGTCAGGATGTCAACGGAGGAATTTACGGAAATAATACTGACCTTGAGAATTTTGACGAAGATAATAATATACTCCATCAGTACGATTTCCGGCAGATTTACTCAACTGTTCTTGAGGATTGGTTCAGCATGTCACCGGATGGTTCCGAAAACGTCCTGTTTCAACCGTTTGCAACCTTGCCCTTGATCAATAATCCAACAACGTCCATCAATGAAAATGGATCACCTCTGCCGGTGGACTATTCTTTAGGAACTCCCTACCCCAATCCGTTCAATGCTGTCACTAAGCTGAAATATTCGGTAAAAGAAAAAAGCCCCGTGGATATTTCGGTCTTTGATGCCTTGGGAAGAAAAGTGGCAAACCCTGTTAGGGGTTTACGCAATGCCGGAATATATGAACTTTCCCTCACGGCAAAAAACTGGTCTTCGGGGGCTTATCTCGTCCGCATGACAGCGGGTAGGTTTACTGCCACGCGGAAGATTAATCTGGTTAAGTAGTATATAAAAAAATTCCCCC
>CEQE01133731.1_pt1 | contig 32539 bp, 27 predicted proteins | sample 356201 | NCBI WGS metagenome assembly CEQE01 (sample SAMEA2619970, study PRJEB7988) | marine metagenome | biome: marine biome (ENVO:00000447); feature: mesopelagic zone (ENVO:00000213) & marine oxygen minimum zone (ENVO:01000065); material: "saline water (ENVO:00002010), including plankton...
CCGGCTTGCCAGGCCTCGCGTGCGTCGTTGTCGCGGCCGAGCGCCGAGAGCGCACTCCCCCGCCAGTACTGGGCCCGCGCCTCGCGCGGCTTCGAGGGACGGCCGACGTGGAGGTTCTCGGGATAGGTCAACGCCGCGTCGAAGTCCTCGAGCGCCGCCGCTGCGTCCCGCGGATCGCCCGCGTCCAACCGTAGCCGGCCCCGCTCGATATGCGCCGAGACGAAGACGAGCCAGTTGTCGATGTCGCCTTCCCAGTTGGAGTAGGTCGACTGCTCCAAGAGATGGATGGCATCGTCGAAGCGCTGTTCATCCAGATACGTGCGGGCCAGGACCGTCGTCACGTCGCCCCGCCAGGGCGATGCGGTCTTCAACTTCGTCAAGACGTCGATCGCTTCCGGCCGGTGGCCGGCCGCCACGAGGACGCAGGCGAGGTCGCGGTGGGCGACCTGGTCGGTTGGCCGTACGTCGACTGCATCGCGCAGCCAGGCGGCAGCGGCCTCCAGCGCGCCCTTACGCTTCCAGGCGTCCATCCCGAGGTTTCTGAACGCGACGCTCAGAGCCGGATCCCGTCCGGCCGACTCCCAGCACGTACACGCTTCGTCGAGGCGGCCGAGGCCGGCCAGGAGGTTGCCGAGGAAGAGGTGCGCCGTCGCATCGTCCGGGTCGCGAGCGACCGCGTCCTCGAAGATCGGCACCGCGTCGACCTGCGACGGAAAGACGTAGTCGACGCGAAGTGTGCGCGCACGGCGTAGGTACGCGTCGGCGGCCGCGTCGGCACCCGCCCGCCTGGCGTAGTAGGCGGCGTGGTAGAGCGGTAGTGGCCGGACGGCCGCGTCGGGCCCGGCATCGATCAGCGTGGCGTTCAGCATCGCCTGGGCCTCGGCGAACCTGCCGAGCTCGGCCAATGTAAGACCGAGCTCGAGGCAAGCGAACTCCACCTCGCCGACGAGCTCGTGCACGTCGGAAGCGAAGCCGGCCCAACCGCCGCCGTCGGCAAGCGCGACGACGGCGTGCGGCACGAGCCGGGTCGTCCCCTGAACGATCGCCTTTTCGGCCAGGCGCTTGGCACGGTCTGATTCGCCCGCGAAGTGCGCCGCCAGCAACATCCACTCGAACAGCCGGACCCGGTCGGCCTCGGCCGTCTCGTGCGCCGTCGTGAACGCAGCCAGCGCCTCGTCGAATGCACCGTGCCGCATCTTGACCCGACCGACGACGCCGAGACCGAGCGCCTCGCTCTCGCGCCGGGCGGCGGCCTCGGTGGCTGATGCCAAAGCATCGTCGACGCAATCCTGCCGGAGTCGGGCGACGCCGAGCAGATGCCAGACGGCGCCGTTATCCGGATCGTCTTCGGTCGCGCGGGTCAGACGGTCGGCCGCCGGCTCATACAGTCCCGCGGCGAGATCGAGCCGCGCCAGCCCGACGAGTGCGCCGCCGTGCGACGGTGAGGCCGCCAGCGCCCGCTCGTGCCAGTCGCGCGCCTTCACGCGATCCATCATCCGCTCGCATTCGACGCCGCGAGCGTGCAGCGCATCCGCGTCGTCGTTGCCGGGCTCCGGCTGCTCGACGTGGAGGCTCGAAGGAATGTCGACGTCCGGGATCTCCAACGGCGAGCTGTACTCCGCCAGCGCGACCCCCTCGGCAGAGACGATCTTGACGTGGAAGCGCCGGCCATCCTCCGCCTTCACGCTGACCCGAGCCGGCTCGTCGGGTCGCAGGTCGACATGCGAGGCGTCGAGCGAACTACCGTCGCGGACAAGCTCGACCTGCGCGCTCGGGAACGCCGCCGTCGCGGCGATCCGGAACTCGACATGGCCGTCAACCTCGGCCCGCTCGATCGCGACGTCCTTCGTCGCGTACTCGAAGCCGGTACCGAGGCCGGCGACCGGATACCACCACTCCTGCCAGGCGATCTCCCCGCCCGGCCCGAGCACACCGTAGTCGGTCTGCGTGCGGAGCGGCCCGCTTTGCACCTCGATGTACGAGCCCGGGTCGTCGGCCAGCGCAATCTGACTCATCCGGCCGGCATCAGACTGGCCCCAGGTCCACGCCTTCTTGCCCGGGACGAGACGGTGGTCGGCGTACTGCACGATGCCGTAGTCGTCGCCGACGTCGTAGGCGCCGAAGAAATCGAACGCGCAGTCGTACGCGAAGACCGGCGTGGCATCAGGGTAGTTCCGGAGCCAGCGCAGGTCGCGGCCGTCGTCATCGGCATCGGCATCATCAAGCGGCCAGGGGAAGAACCGGTCGTGATCGCTCGCGGCCTTCATCGGAAAGCAGAACCGTGTCTCGGGCGTGTTCGGAAACGCCGTGTTGTTCCAGAAGTAGTAGCTGTGCGGGCCGTCGGTCGGATTGAAGATCACGATCCGCTCGTCGAGCGCGGCCCGGCCCGGATGCAGCGTGAACCGGACCTCCCAGGCCGTCCGAAAATTCATCTCGGTATAGCCGATGACGAACGACGCCGAGCCGTCGGGGTGCTCGACGCTCACGACGTCGACCGGCGAATAGCTCGTCACGGTGTGGCTCTTCGGGCCCCGGTTCCACTCGACGCCGCCCGAGAACCAGGCGCCTCGGAGCGCGATGAGACCCGGCTTGATCACCGGGTTCCGGTAGAACATCTCGCGGCCGCGCAGTTTGTCGAAGACCGACAGGATGCGGCCGCCCAGTGCGGGGATGCACATCGCGCGCAGGTACTCGTTTTCGAGGAAGAGCGCGCGGTAGGTCGTGTCCACCTTCGTCCGCGAGAGATGGTCCTGCATCGTGTAGGGGTAGATGAGCGTCCCCTCCAGCTCGAAGAACCGCGGGTTCACGTCGTCGGGATGCAGCGGATAGGTCGGAACGACGACCTGGTCGGTCCAGGTTCTGACGGCAGCCATGAGGGGTCGGGCGACAGCGCCCGGACTACTTCACCGCCTTCGACTCGCGCAGCTTGGCGATCTCCACGTCGTCGTAGCCGGCCTCGCGCAGAACGGCATCGGTGTGCTGTCCCAGGAGCGGCGCGGGCCGACCCGTGGTGACCGGCGTCGCTGACAGCTTGAGCGGCGAGCCCAGCGTGCGGATCGTCCCGAGCGTCGGGTGCTCGGTCTCGACGACCATCTCACGCGCCTGGACCTGGGGATCGTCCACAACCGCCGCGTAATTGTTGATCGGCCCGCAGGGAATGTCGTGCGCGTCGAACGTTGCGAGCCAGTGCGCACACGGCTCGGTGACGGTGATCGCCTCGATCTTCTTCGCAAGCGACGCGCGGTTACGTACGCGGGCGGTGTCGTCGACGTAGCCGGGATCGTCCGCCCACTCGGCATGGCCCAGCAAGTCACACAAGCGCCGAAAGATCCGATCGTTGGCCCCGCCGAGCGTGACGTAGCCGTCCGAGCACTTCACCGCCTGGTAGGGCGCGCTCATCCGATGCGCCGACCCGAGCGGCGCCGGCACGCCGGTGCCGGAGAAGTACTCGGTCGCCTCCCAGACCGACATCGCCACGCCCGCGTCGACGAGCGACGTGTCGATCTGCTGGCCGCGGCCGGTCGTCTCGCGATGATGCACGGCCGCGAGGATGCCCGTGGTCGCGAAGAGCGCCGCGCCGAGATCGGTGATCGGGATGCCGGCCTTGGTCGGCGGGCGCCCGGGCTCGCCGGTGACCGAGATGATGCCGGAGACCCCCTGCGCCACCAGATCGAACCCCCCGCAGGCCGCCTTGGGACCGGTCTGTCCATAGCCGGAGATCGACGCGTAGATGAGTCGCGGATTGACGTTCGCCAGCGTCGCGAAGTCGAGGCCGAGCCCGGCCATGACCCCAGGGCGGAAATTCTCGATGAGGACGTCGGCCGACGAGGCCAGGCGCTTGAAGACGCCACGGCCGCCATCAGACTTGAGGTCGATGACGATGCCGCGTTTTCCGCGATTGACCGCGTTGAAGCTCGGGCTGTCGCCGCCGGCCGCCCCGGCCATCCGCCGCGTGGAGTCGCCGGCGCGCGGCTCGACCTTGATCACGTCGGCGCCCATGTCGCACAGTAGCATCGCGCAGTACGGCCCGGCCATCACCTGGGTGACATCGAGCACGCGGAGACCGGCCAGTGCGCCGCCGCTAGGCATGGGCCATACTCTAGATCAGGAGCCACGCATCGTGCCCACCCCGCACGCCACCTTCGAAACGATCGGCCCGCTGGCCACGCTGACGTTCAACCGGCCAGAGGTGCGGAACGCCATGACCTGGGAGATGTACCAGGCGCTGTTCGACGCCTGCGAGGCCGTCGACGCGTCCGAGGAGATCCGCACGCTCATCCTGAAGGGCGCGGGCGGCGAGGCATTCGTATCGGGCACCGACATCGCGCAGTTCCAGGAGTTCGACTCGCCGGGCGACGGCATCGCCTACGAGCGGCGGCTCGACGAGGTCATGGACCGGCTGGAACGGGTGGCGAAGCCGACGATCGCGCAGATCGAGGGCGTGGCGACCGGCGGCGGCTGCGCGATCGCTCTGGCATGCGACCTGCGCTACTGCACGCCGGAGTCGCGCTTCGGGATGCCGATCGCCCGGACCCTGGGCAACTGCCTGTCGGCGGCCAACCATGCCCGGCTGGTCGACCTGGTCGGGCCGGCCCGGGTGAAGGAGTTGATCTTCACCGGCCGGCTCATCGACGCCGCCGAGGCGGCATCGCTCGGCCTCGTGAACCGCGTGATCGACGGAAGCCGCCTGGGGCAGTCGGTGCGCGAGACGGCCGCCGCGATCGCCGAGAACGCACCGTTGACGATCATGGCCACAAAAGAAATCGTGCGGCGGATTCAGGCCTCTCGGCGGCTCGATCCGGATGACGCGCGCGATCTGATCGAGCTCTGCTACACGAGTGAGGACTTCGCCGAGGGCGTCGCGGCGTTCCTGGCGAAGCGGCCGCCAAAGTGGAAGGGGAAGTGACCCCTCACCGTCCGGCGACTTTGCGGAACTCGTCGACAAAGACCTCGTTCTCGGGCGGCAAGCCCACCGAGACCCGCATGTAGCCGTCCATCTCGAACGCCTGGCGCACCTTGACCTTGCGCTCTCGCAGCAGCGAGAGGAACGTCTCGAGCGTGTCGCCGACGTCGACCGTCACGAAGATCGTCTGCGTCCGCAGCGGCTCGTATCCCAGCGCCTCGAGCTGATCGTACAGATACTGCTTGCCTTCACGCACGACCTCGACCGAGCGCGTGACGTGTTCGGGATCCTCGAGCGCGCCGAGCGCGGCCGCGATCGAGAGCGTGTTCTTGTTCAGCTGGCCGAAGCCGAACCTGGCCAGCTGTTGCACCAGTTCTGGGCTGGCGATCCCGTACCCCACGCGAATCCCCCCGAGACCGTACGCCTTCGAGAACGTTCGTGTGACGAGCACGTTCTCGCGTTCCTGCGCCAGGGCGATCGCCGAGGGATAGTCGGGGTCGTCGACGAAGTGGATGTAGGCCTCATCGACGCAGAGCACGACGTCGCTTGGCACCCGCTCGGCGAAGCGCCGCAGCTCGTCGGCGGCGAGCAGTTGCCCTGTCGGGTTGTTGGGGTTGCAGACGAAGACGATGCGGGTCTCGCTGTCGATGGCGTCGAGCATCGCGTCGAGGTCGAGGCTGAAATCGTTCGTCAGCGGTACCCGTCGGACCTCGCGGCCCAGCGCCTCGGTCTTGCGGGGTACGTCGGGATACGACGGCGACGCAGTCACCGTGTTGCCGGCCCGGTCGAAGTAGGAGGCGGTCACGAGCAGGCTGAGAATCTCGGACGACCCGACCCCGGTCAGGATCGTCTCTTCCGGAATGTCGTGGTGCGTCGCGAGCGCCTGCTCGATCTGGTTGTGGAACGGATACCGGTTCATGCCGAACATGCGACTGGCGACGGCCTCGATGGCGCGGCGAGACGAGCCCAGCGGGTTCTCGTTGATCGAGAGTTCGACCAGTTCCGGGTCATCGAGACCGACGCCGCGAATGTCGCGCAGTACCGGAGTGTTGACGAGCTGCGCGGCGGCTTCCCACCAGGGCGTCCCGGCCAGGGTCAACCCGGCGCTGCCGGCTAGGGTGCGACGGAAGAAGCTTCGGCGATTCATGTTGGTTCCTCTCCCTAGCTAATCCCGATCTTCAGCACGGTGAACAGCAGATAGCAGACAACGGCACCGACGACGGTCATCGAAAGACCCCAGGCCATCAACTTGTTGAACAGCGCGCGCGGGTCCTCGGTCTTGGGCGCGGCCGCCATGCACAGCGCGCCGAGTGTCGACAGGGCCGATACGTCGACCAGGTGCCCGCCGACGTTCATCGCCGACGCGATGGCAATCGGCTCGACCCCGCCGAGCGCCTCAGACAGCCCTGGCACCGTCGGCAGCATCGCCGGCAAGACGACGCCCGACGTGCTGCTGTAGATCGAGATGAAACCGGTCGAAAAGGCGATGACCGCCGTCACCGAGTCGGGCGTCGACATGCCGGCCAGCAGCTGGGTGAACAGGTCGAGGCCGCCGGTCTCGTCGAGCAGCGAGATCAGGACGGTCACGCCGCAGACCATCATGATGACCCGCCACGGCATCAGGTTGACCGCCTTCAGCTCGTCGCCGACCTTGAAGAGCGACAGTAGAATCGCGCCGGTGAAGGCGCCCATCCCGATGTTCACGCCGAAGAAGATGACACCCACGATCAGCGCAAAGATGACCGCCATCGTGACGTAGTGGTCGCGCGTGAAGCTCCAGTCGGTGGCGTCGCTCTCGCCGCCCGGCACCTCGAGCGCTCCGGTGTGGCGCTTCCCCATCAGCTTCAGTCCACCGAGCAGGAAGTACGCCCCAAAGGCGATCACCGTGTGCGCCGCCATGTTGTTCAGGTAGTTGTGCCACTCGAAGCCCACGAGGCCGACGTCACTCATGATGCCGTTGACGATGACACCGGTCGGCGCGATCGGCGACAGCGACCCGGCATTGGCGCCGTTGCCGACCATGATGGCGACCAGGAACGCCGGGATGCCGACCTGTCCGGCCACCGCCATCGCCATCGGCGCGATGATCGCGGTCGACGCGATGTTGCCGGGGCCGATCGACGCCAGGACGAACGCCAGGACGAAGAACATCATCGGGATGACGCCAGCGTTGCCCTTGCAGTAGAGCACCGCGCGACGGGCAATCCGGTCGAGCGTGCCGTTTGCCTGGGCCTGAGAGAACAGCAAGGTCACGCCGGCGAGCGTCAGGAAGAGCCGGGTCGGGAAGCCCGCCATGACCTGGTTCGGCCCGATGCCCGCGTACAGGCCGACCAGCCACGCCAGGGCAATCGCCAGGAAGCCGACGTGCAGCCGGATCGTGCAACTGACGACGATCGCCACCAGCAAGGCGAGCAACGAGACCGTGGCGGCATCGAACATGGGGCGGCGAGTATATCAAGGAGACGGGCAGCGGAAGTTCGCTCCGGCCTCGGGCGGCGAGGTCTACCTCACGTAGCCGAGGGCCTCGAGCGCGCGCTGCGTGTCCGCATCGAGCGGGTTCCGCTGCGGTCCCCCGGCGTCGGCCAGGACGGCCAGATTCCGCTGCCGCTGAATCAGGAGACGCTGCAGGAGCAACCGGGTTCGAAACGGCAAGCGGTCGGCCAGGTCCACGCGTTCCTCGGGGTCGTCGGCCATGTCGTACAGCTCGGTCGTCTGCTCCCGCCCGTTGTAGACGAGCTTGTAGCGGCCGGACCGGAGCGCATAGATCTGGTTTTCCTCGCGCAGCGGGCGCCGGCTGAGGTACAGGTCGCGCGGTGTCGACGCCGCGTCGAACACGGCGGGCAGCAGGCTCCGCCCGTGGAACACCGCGCCGTCGGCTGGCAAGTCCAGACCATCGACCAGCGTCGGCACCAGATCGAGCAGGCTGACCGGGTCGGCCAGCACGCGCGAGAACGCGTGCACGCTCGCCGGCCACTTCACGACGAACGGCGCGTGGATGTTCTCCTCGTAGACGTAGTCCCCGTGGAGGAAGAGGCCGTGCTCGTAGAATGCTTCACCGTGATCGGAGAGGAACACGATGAGCGTTTCGTCGTACTGACCCGCGCGACGGATGCTCTCCACGATGCGGCCCACCAGATGATCGGCGTAGCGTACGTTCTCGTCGTAGCGCGCACGGACGTACGCCAGGTCCTCCGGCGTCGGCGTGCCATCGGGCCAGGTCGAGTGCATCTCGTCGGCCGGGTCGACGATCTCCTCGGCACTTTCACCCGCGCTGCCCGACACTTCGTACTCCGCGGTCAGCGACCCGCGAAACGGCTCGGGCGGCGTGTAGGGAGTGTGCGGCGGCAACAGGTGAACCATCGCGAACGTCGGCCGGTCTGCGACGAACAGATCGGCTGCGTCCGGCACCAGATCGCGGTCACCTCAGGCCTGCCCTCGCCCCTCGAAGCCCCTGTTGAACGAGTCGTTGCCTTCCCAGATGCCGTGCTGGCTCCAGAGAAGCGTGAAGTAGCCGGCCCGTGACATCAGCTCGGCGAGCGTCGGCACGGACAGCGGAATCTGCGAGCGCCAGTCGTCGGTGCCGGTCGCTTCGGGGTACCACCCCGTCGCCAGGCCCGGAACGCTCTCACCGGTCCAGCCCGACGGCGACCAGGCCTGCGTGAATCGCGTGCCGTCCGCAGCCAGGCTCTCGACCGCCGGGGTCGGCCGATCGGCACGGCGCCGTCGAAGGCGTCCGCGCGCCCGGCGTCGACAAGGATGACCACGACGTTCGGCCGGCCGAGCCGGCCCGACCGGGGCGGCGACCGCAGCCGGCCTGAGCGATCGACCGACACGGTGCCTGCGCTCCCCGGAGCCTCGACCCCGAGGTCGTGCCATCGGATGACGCCGTTCGCGTCGCCCCAGCTCCGGAGCCGGAAGCGCACGATCGAGTCCTTCCAGCGGTCGAGATCGATCTCGAAGCGCTCACCCTCGTCTTCACCCTGGCTCGCGAAGGCGCGTTCGAACAGGGTCTGCGAGCGGCCCTCTGCGTCGAGGAGTTCCACGGCGGCGCGCAGTCTGGCCGAGCGCGGCGCCCCTTCGGCCGGGATTGCGTCGACCGCGCCGACCAGCTGGGCGTTGGGTCCGAGTTCCACGTAGACGTCCACGATGCTGTCGGTGGGCATCTCGATGCGCCCGGCATCGGCCGACTCCGAGACGGCACGAATCGCCGGCGGCCTGTCGGTCCAGACCGGCCGGTTCAGCGCCGAGCGCAGGCGCAGGCGTCGGACGCGTCCCGCCAGGCGACGGAGGTCCGGCCGGCCCGGTGGTCGGGCAAGCCGGCGGAAGCGCAGTTCGGCCCGGTTCCAGCCGCTCTCCAGGCCGTCGGCTGGGAGCGGAATCGTGTAGGTGCTCCACCCGCGCTCCAGGGTGACGCGACCCATATGGCGGTCATTGACCTCCAGGCTGAGCACCTGCTCTCCCGGTGGATCAATGGGCCCGGGGTTGGCCTCGATCTCGAGCGTAGCCGCCCCCTCCATCGCGACATAGAAGCGGAAACTCGCCCACCGGTCGTCAATGGCGCGACCGTCGGCCGCCACCGCCCCTTCGGCGCGCCGCTCCCAGCCATGGCCCAGGAAGTCGTCGAATGCCGGGTTCGCCGGATCGATGACATCGGTACTGACCGAAAGCTGCTGAACCGGAGCATAGTCGGCAAACGGTTCGAGATGGCGAGGGGAGTTGCAGGCCGCAAGAGGAAGGGCGATCGCTACGCCCAGCCAAATTGACCGTCGCAATGGAATCATCGTCGAGACCCAAGGTATCTCAGGATCGAGTGCTTGTCGCCCTTCGGCTGGGGCGCAGGCTTCGCCTACGGCATCGCAGCCCTGCGCTACACTCACTACGATGCTCGAGCCGGTGCATCCGATCGCCGAACGCCTCGCGCGCGAACTGGACGGCGACGTCCGGTTCGACGCGATGACGCGCGAGCTGTTCGCGACCGATGCGAGCAGCTATCGGATCGTTCCGCTCGGCGTCGTCTTCCCGAAGCACGCCGACGACGTCGAGCGGATCGTCAATCTGAGCGCGCGCGATCGAATCGCGCTCCTGCCGCGCGGCGGTGGCACCAGCCTGGCCGGCCAGACCGTCGGCGAGGCACTGGTCATCGATTTCTCCAAGTACATGAACCGCGTCGTCGAGGTGCATGCCCCCGAGGACGACGCCGACGCGTGGGCGAGAGTGCAGCCCGGCGTCGTCCTCGACAACTTCAATACCCATCTACGGCCCACTGGCTTCATGTTCGGCCCTGAGGTCTCGCCGTCGTCCCAGGCGACGCTGGGAGGCATGGTGGGCAACAACTCGTGCGGGTCGCGCTCGATCCGGTACGGCAAGATGGTCGACCACGTCATCGAGCTAAGGGGTGTCCTGGCGAACGGCGCGCCGTTTCGGTTCGGCCAGCTGTCGGAGGCCGAACTGGCGACCGCACTCGCGGGCCACGGCGACACCGATCGGATCATCCAGACGGTGAACCACCTCGCCGTCACCCACCGTGACGACGTCGATCGTCGTTTCCCGAAGATTCAGCGCCGCGTGGCTGGCTACAACCTGGATGAGCTGGGGCTCAGGAATGGATTCAACCTGGCCGGGCTGCTGGTCGGGTCCGAGGGGACGCTGGCCATCAACCACGAAGCCCGGGTCCGGCTCGTCCGGCAGCCTGCCCACGCGATCCTCGGCGTCTGCCACTTCGACACCTTCGCAGCGTCGATGCACGCCTCGGCGCCGATCGTCGGCCTCTCGCCCCACGCCATCGAACTCAGCGACAAGTTGCTGATCGACCTGGCGCGCGAGTCGCCGCTTCATCGCGACAAGCTCCACTTCGTCCGCGGCCACCCCGAAGCGCTGCTCATCGTCGAGTTCGCCGGTGAGACGCTCGAACCGCTGATGCGGCAGCTCGACGACCTGGCGACGCTGATGCGCGATCTCGGCCACGGCGACAACGTCGTTCGGGTCACCGAGCCCGCGCGCTGCGCCGACGTCTGGGCGGTCCGCAAGGCGGGCCTCGGCCTGTTCGGCAGCGTCAAGGGTGACGCCAAGCCCGTGGCGTTCGTGGAGGACACGGCGGTGGCGCCCGAGCAACTGCCGGCGTTCACCGCCGAGTTCCGCGAACTGCTCGAGCGCCACGATGTCCGCGCGGCGTTCTACGGCCACGCGTCGGTCGGGTGCCTGCACATCCGCCCGATGCTCGACCTGCGCACGGCCGACGGCGTCACGAAGTATCGCGCGATCGCCGAAGAAGTGACCGAGCTGGCCTTGAAGTACGGCGGCACCCATTCGGGCGAACATGGCGAGGGGCTGGCCCGCTCCGAATTCAATCCCAAGGTCTTCGGCGAGACACTCTACGCCGCGTTCCGGGAGGTCAAGGCGGCGTTCGATCCACACGGCCGGATGAATCCTGGCAAGAAGGTCGACGCGCCGCCGATGGACGAGAACCTCCGCTACGGCGCCGACTATGCGACCAGGTATCCGGTGCCACTGCTCGACTACTCGGAGGTCGGCACGATGGCCGACGCCGTCGAGATGTGCAACGGCAACGCGCGCTGCCGGAAGTCCGAGGTCGGTACGATGTGTCCTTCCTACATGGTGACGCTCGACGAGATGCACTCGACGCGCGGCCGCGCCAACGCCCTGCGTGCGGCGATCTCGGGGGCACTGCCGGCCGAGAGCCTCTTCTCGGCGGAGATGGCCGAGGTCATGGACCTCTGCATCGGCTGCAAGGCGTGCAAGCTCGAGTGCCCGTCGCACGTCGACATGGCGAAGCACAAGTACGAGTTCCAGGTGGGGTACCACGCGCGCGAGGGCGTGCCGCTTCGCGCGGTGGCGCTGGGGAGCGCGCACGCGGTCGCGGCGATCGGTTCGGCGCTCGCGCCGCTCTCGAACCTCGGCCGGACGGGCCCGCTGCGCTGGCTCGCCAACGCCGTGCTGGGTCTCGACCCGCGGCGGTCGCTCCCGCGGTTCCGACGCGACACGTTCTGGCGCTGGTGGCAGCGGCGGCGCGCGCCGATCGACCCCGATCCGGCGAACACGGTCGTGCTGCTGGCCGACACATTCACGAACTTCTACGAGCCGGAAGTGGCGATCGACGCCGTCCGGGTACTCGAGTCGGCGGGCCGAACGGTCGTCGTGCCCGAACCGAGGTGCTGTGGCCGACCGCAGATCTCGAAGGGGCTTCACGTGCAGGCCCTCGATGCCGCCGGCGCTTCCCTCCGCCAGTTGACCGGGTACGTCGAGCGCGGCGTGCCAGTCCTCGGCCTCGAACCGTCGTGCCTCCTCACCTACCGGGACGAGTACCCGATGTTGCTGCGGACCGACGCCGCGCGTTCGCTGGCGGTCGGATCCTGGCTGGTGGAAGAGTACCTCGCGAGCGAGAGCGCGGCGGGCCGTCTGGCCCTGTCCCTTCGATCGGTCGACACCCCGGTGCTACTCCACGGACATTGCCATCAGAAGGCGATCGCGACGACCCGGGCGACGCGGGCGGTGCTCGATCTGGTGCCTGGCCTCGACCTCACCGAAATCGATTCGGGGTGCTGCGGCATGGCCGGCTCGTTCGGCTACGAGGCCGGCCACTTCGACATCTCGATGGCTATGGCGGAGCGCGTACTGGCGCCGCAGGTTCGAGAGGCCCCAAGCGACGCGATCATCGTCGCGAACGGCACGTCATGCCGGCATCAGATCGCCGACACGACCGGGCGGCAAGCGGTACATGCCGTGCAGGTCCTGGCGCGGGCCATCCAGTAACGTCGCCGCGCGGCCACCGGGCGACAACCGGTCACTGTCGCAGCCGACTGGCCGCCGCGGCGTCGAGCCACCAGGTGAGCGTACCGTGCGCCGGTGCCAGGCGCTGCCCCGGCCAGCGGTCGGGATCGTGGGGGCCCTCCAGCGTCCCGCGCACGGCATCCGCCTTCGAGGCGCCGGTCACGATCAGGTGCACCGTCGCGCTTCGGTTGATGAAGGCGGAGGTCAATGTCAGCCGTCTCGGTGGCGGCTTCGGACTGTCGCGAACGGCCACGACCAACCGATCCGGCCGATCGCGCTCGCCCTCACCGGGAAACAGCGACGCGATGTGCCCGTCAGGCCCCAGCCCGAGGAGCACGGCATCGAGCGCGGGCGCGTCGGCGCCCGTGGCGTCCCGGAGTACGCGCTCGTAGTCGGCGGCAAGCTCCTCGAGGTCGGCGTCATCCGGGTCGCTGGCCGCGACCATCGGGTGAAGTCGATCCGCGGCCACCGGATCCCTCGCCAGGAGCGTTTCGCGGACCATCCGGTAGTTGCTATCGGCGTGATCGAGTGCCACAGCCCGCTCGTCGCTCCAGAACAACTCAAGCGCCCCCCAGGGCACGTCGTGCCGCGCGGCCAGCGCGGTGTAGAGTCGGCGAGGTGTCGTGCCGCCGGTGAGCGCGAGTCGATACGAGCCGCCGGCGGCCTGGCAGGCACGCGCCTCCTCGACGATTGTCGTCGCCAGGCTCTGGCAGAGCGCGTCGCCCTGCGTGAAGATCCGCGTGCGAACCTGGCGGACGTCCTTCGCCATCAGGCTGAAAGGATAGCAAGTCACGCCAGGGGGATAGTCTGACGCGGCCCCCAGTGATAGGCTCTGCCCTTCGGAAGCCCAAGGCGCGCCCAGCGCACCCGACTTGAGAATGTCCATCACCCATAACATCGTCGCTCCGCACACCCCCCGCATGGGCATCGAGGAGCGGGCACCCGACTTCGTCCGCGCGCTCATCGACAGCCAGAAGGCCATGGGCGCGGAGGTCCGCGCGACGAAACCCGATGTGCTCATCATCAACTCGGCGCACTGGGTCTGCACGTTCAACTGGCACGTCACCTGCCAGGCCGAGCATGTCGGCCACTGCGTCGCCGACGAGGCGCCGGAACTGATCGACGGCGTGCCCTATCGCTACCGTGGCGATCCCGAACTGGGCAAGGCCATCCTCGCCGAGTTCGAGGCCGATGAGATTCCCTGCGCGCCCAACGAGAGCCTGCACTTCCAGTGGGACTACGGGTCGTGGGTCCCCTGCAAGTACCTCGATCCCGACGCCGAGCTGGCCATTGTCCTCATCGGCACGGTCTTGAGCTCGGATCTCGACGAGTGCGTGAAAGCCGGCACGGCCATCCGGCGTGCCACCGACACGCTGGGTCGGCGCGCCGTCTTCGCCGCCAGTTGCGCGCTCACCCACGAACTCGTCCGCGGCCCCGCGTCCTGGCCGACCGAGGAGCGGCAGATGCTCGACGGCAAGTTCATCGAGATGCTCACGTCGGGCCACATCGCCGAAGCCAAGAGCTGGTTCAAGGAATACAACGCGGCCGTCGTCGGCGAGATGGGTGGCCGCACCCTCGCGACGTTCCTCGGGTGCCTCGACGAAGCCTCGTCACCACCCTACACAGGAAAGCAGTACGGCCCCTATACGCAGTCGTCGGGTAGCGGCAACGCCAACATCGCGCTCTGGCAGGCGTAGCGGACCGTTCCCACAGCCGAGAGGGAGAGGATGAGCACGCAGGAAGACTACGAAAAGATCTACACCGAATTGATCGGGTTCGTGCCGCCACGGATCCACAACCGGATCCGGCTTGGCCTCGAAGTCGACCCCGAACTGCTGCGCCAGACCGAAGAGATCCGTCAGACGGCGATGTACCCGAAATGCTTCGACGTGAAGACGGCCCAGTTGATGCTGGTCGGCATCTTGCTGGCCCACGCAGCACCAGCCGCCGAGTTCCACGCCCGCGCCGCCAAGCGTGCCGGCGCGACGAAGGAGGAGTTGCACGCCGTGGCCGGCCTGGCGTTCCTGTTCCGGGGCCTCCCCGCGTTCAACCTGGCGTCCGAGATCATCAACAAGATTTTCGATGAAGACGCCGCCTAGCCGGCGTCGCGGCCGATGAAGCACCTCGTCCAGGAACTGACGGTCGAGTGGGCGCACTGCGACGCCGCCGGCATCGTCTTCTACCCGTACTTCTACACCTGGTTCGACCAGGCCACCGAACGGCTCTTCAGCGCCAACGGGCTGACCTACCCCGAACTGCGGACACGCGGCATCCTCGGCATGCCACTGCTCGAGAGCGGCGCGCGCTACGAGAATCCCTGCCAGCTAGGCGAACGCCTGACGATGGACACGTGGGTCGACGAGTGGCAGCGGAAGACGCTGCTGGTCAAGCATCGGCTGACGCATGCCGACGGTCGCCCCGCGCTCGAGGGCTTCGAGCGACGCGCCTGGGTCGTCGACGCACCTGACACGCCGCGCGGCATGCGGGCCGAGTCGATTCCGGCCGACGTCATCACCCGCTTCGACGCGTAGGTCGGGATATACTGAAGGTTCATCCCGTACCAAGATGTCGCAACAGCTGACTTCGGCCACGCCGGTTTCTACCCTGGGTTCGCCCGCGATTGACGTACGCGTCGTCGGCGTGTCGACGCTGCTGTTCGCGGTGGGCACGGTCTTCCTCGCGACCACGGTGCATGCGCAGCAGGCGATGTTGTTCCTGGTGGGCGGCGTGCTGGGGTTGCTACTCTACCACGCCGCATTCGGGTTCACGTCGTCGTGGCGAGTCTTCATCGCCGACCGGCGCGGGGCCGGGCTGCGCGCGCAGATGCTGATGCTCGCGGTGGCGTGCTTGCTGTTCTTCCCGGTGCTGGCGTCGGGCAACCCGATTTTCACCGAGTCGGTTCGCGGCAACGTCAGCCCGCTGGGCCTCTCGGTCGTGGCGGGGGCGTTTCTCTTCGGCCTCGGTATGCAAATTGGCGGGGGCTGAGCGTCAGGCACCCTCTTTGCCGCCGGCGGCGGCAACACCCGCACCATGGTCACGCTCGGCGCCTTCATCGTCGGCTCGACCTTCGGCGCGCTGCACGAGCACTGGTGGAAAGCACTGCCGGAACTGCCGGCGGTGTCGCTCCTCAACAGCCTGGGGCTCGGCGGCGGGCTGGTTGCGAGCTTCGCGATGTTCGGTGCGGTCACGGCCGTCACGCTGGTCGCCGAGCAGCGACGCCATGGTCGGGTCTGGCGTCCGGCCAAGTTGCCGCGCCAGGGCCTGAACCGTGTCCTGCGGGGACCGTGGCCGCTGGTCGTCGGTGCGGTCGGCCTGGCACTCGCCAACTTCGCGACACTGGCGCTGGCTGGCCGACCGTGGGGCGTGACCTCGGGGTTCGCGCTCTGGGGATCGAAGACGGCCGGCGCGATCGGCTTCGCGCCCGAGTCCTGGCCCTACTGGGAGTCGGCGTCGCGGGCCGCCGCACTCGAGGGCAGCGTGTTCACCGACATCACGTCGGTCATGAACGTCGGCATCATCCTCGGCGCGATGGTGGCGGCCGGCCTGGCGGGGCGCTTCCGTCCGGTCTGGCAGATTCCGCGGCGCTCGCTCGTGGCCGCCGTACTCGGCGGATTGCTGCTGGGATACGGCGCACGACAGGCCTACGGCTGCAACATTGGCGCGTACTTCAGCGGCATCGCCTCGGGCAGCCTGCACGGCTGGCTCTGGCTGCTGGCGGCCTTCTGCGGCGGCATCCTCGGCACCCGGCTCCGGCCGTGGTTCGGCCTGACGGTCGAGCGGACCGGCGGGAGCTGCTAGCCAGGCGGAAACGCCCACGGGAGGACGCCCCTCCCGAGACTCCCGGTCGACGACCAAGTCATGACCGGCAGATCTCCGGCACGGCAGGCCCGATTCGGAGAGACTCAACGGGACCGAGCGTCAACGACCCGATGCGCCTTCGTCCCCGCGACGGCCGGGGGCAGCGTGCCCGGAGGCAGCAGTTCGATGGTGGCGCGCACGCGGACCGCGGCCGAGAGCGCCTGGCGGAGTCGCCGCTCGAGATCGTTCCTGGCCTCACCTTCCACGACCGATCGGGCCTCGACGCGGAGGGTCAGTGAGGGCAACGTGCCGGTGTCGTCGATAACGATCGCGTACTCGTGGGCCAGTTCCTCGAAGTCACGGACGACGCCCTCGATGGCCGACGGGTACAGATTGACGCCACGGAACCAGATCATGTCGTCGACCCGTCCCTCGATCGAATCGCGCAGGCGATCGCCGGTGAACCCACATGCGCAAGGTCCGTCGGTGGCCAGCCGGGCGATGTCGCGCGAGCGATATCGCAAGAGGGGCTGCGTGTCGCCAACCAGGTTCGTGTAGACGACCTCGCCCGGCTCGCCGGGTCGAACAGCCTGGCCAGAGCCGGGATCGACGATCTCCGTGATCACGAAATCGCCGGCGATGTGGAGTGACGTCGAGTGCCGACACCCGCCGCCGAGCGGGAAGAGTTCCGTCATGCCGTAGCCATCGTTGACGAAGGTGCCCCACCCGTCCATCAGGCGCTTGCGGGTGGCGGGCACGGCCGCGCCTGGTTCGCCGACCGACAAGATCGCCCTGATTCCCAGGCCCGGCAGATCGACGCCGATCTCCCGTGCGAGATCAGCCAGATACAGCAGGTACGACGCCGTGCCGGTGACGACCGTCGGACGCAGCTCGGTGAGCACCCGAAGCTTCGTCTTCGAATCGTACAGGCCGGCCAGCACGACCATCGCGCCCGCGCGGGCGGCGCTCTCGGTCCCCGCCATCGGCCCCATCAGCCCGTCGACCGGTCCTAGCGCCACGGTGATGTCGCCCGGCCCCGCGCGTGGATTGCGCTGAAACTTGTCGAGCACGTAGCCCCAGTCGCGCGCCGAGAAGACGCGACGCAGCGGCCGGCCCGTCGTGCCGGACGTGGTCATGTACTTCGTTAGCTTCTCGCGACCGACGCCGACGTACGACCCGAACGGCGGGTAGGCAACCTGGTCGGCCTGCAACTCCTCCTTCGTGCAGAACGGCAGCCGGGACAGATCGTCGAGCCCGGCGACGTCGCCCGGCGTCACGCCGGCCGCATCGAGCTTCCTGCGCCAGAACGGCGCGGCGTCATAGACATAGGCCACCATCGCCCGCAGCCGTTCGGCCTGCAGCGCCCTGAGCTCGGCCAGGGGCAACCGCCGGAGATCGGGATCCAGGACCGTGTAGTCGGGAAGCGTCGCCATCACGCGATCACCTCGACAGGAACGACGGGCCGTGCCACGACCGCGACGACATGGCGAGCGCGCCAGGTCGACGTCGCCTCTAGCTGCACCGGGGCGGAATGGAGTCGCGGTCGCCCGGCTGCGGCACCAGTTCGCCGCCGACCGGACGGAACAGCCGCTTGTGGGCCACTGGCAGACCGTAGAGCCGTGCCGCGTTCCCGCCCAGGATCAGATTGAGGTCGTCCTGCACGATGTCGAGCCGCAGGAGCTGCTTCAAGCTCCAGCCCCAGACATCGACCTGGTGCCGGACGAGCGGCTGCTTCCGCAGCTGCACGGCATAGGCCGGCGGCTGCTGGCCGTACTGTGCGTGGAACGGGATGCTCGCGCCCCAATCACAGCCCCAGAGCAGCTTCTCGGCCCCGATGTTCGGATCGAGCAACGCCTTCATGTACATGTCGGTCCACCACAGACCGGTCTCGAGGTAGACGTTGTCGTGCGCGGCCGCGACGTTCATCGCCTCCTCGACAAACCGCTGCGACCACCACCCCTGCAAGCCGCCGTGGTCGAGGATGATCGGCACCTCCGGATACTCGGCAGCCACGTCGGTCGCCCAGATCGGGTTGAGCGTCTCGGGCCAGACGTGATGCGTGAGCGGATAGCCCATGACGACGCCGGTGTGGATGCGCGCGACCGACCCGTGCTTTCGCGCGACCTCCATGATCGGGCGGATCTGGTCCATCCGCTCGGTCTGTCCGAGCGTCCGCTTGTTGGTGTGATCAGCGGGCATCCCCTCGCCAAGGCCTACGAACTTCCCGGTCGAGAGCAGCGCGTCGATCTCGGCCGCCGCCGCCTCGGGCGTCCACTCGATCTCGCCGTTCCGCGACTTGCGCTGGGTCTCCATCGCCGTGCACACCGCCACGAACTTCTCTGGGTGTCGTTCGACGATCTCGAGATTGAGCTCGTTCGTCATACCGAATGCCGGCAGCAGGACGCACATGTCCACGTCGTAGCAGTCCATGTCGTACAGCAGCCGTGCTGAGTTGTCGTATGGCGTGAGGCCGCGCATCACCCGCGCGAGGTCGCGGTAGCGCGCCTTCCCGGAGTCGAGCTTCGCCTTCGCGAACTCGGGACCCGCCGCGAAGCGCTGGGCGTGTACGTGGGTGTCGACGATGAACCGGCCGAGTTTCATGAAAGTGTCCTCCCGAACGATCGGCGCCTTCCGCACCGGCCCGCCAGGGCTACGCTTCGTGATACATCCAGGCCCCGGCGAGCGCGGCGAGCGGTACCTCAACCAGACCCCAGACGGCGCCGATCATCGCCAACCGACCCGGCAGCATCCCCATGACGTTCATGGCGACCGTTGGGCCGAAGTAGGCCAGGAACCAGACCACGACGCCGATCGTGACCGCCGTCTTCGGGCCGGGGCCCAACCGGGGACGCACCGCGGCGTAGAGCCAGACCAGCAGGATGCCGAAGGCGAACGTCATCGTGACGAACACACCGATGGCTCCCCCACCCACGGCGGGAAGATTTCGCGCTTCCAGCGCCGCCGTCAGCTCGGCGCCGAGCAGCGGCTCGTTCAGAATGTATTCACCAACGTTCATCACGAGGCCCGCCACGAGACCGCCGACGACGACGCGACCGATGTTGATGCCGGACATCGAACACCTCCCCGAAATGGGTCGAGACGATCGTGCGCCGGGGCGTCCACGGCGCGACACGGACGGCCGAACGAGAGGAGCCGATTATATCGCCGCGGTGCGCAGCCGCCCCGAGTTTACACGCCCCGCTATAATCGGCCCGTCGCCGGACACCGCCGATGTCGGAATCGAGTCTCTGCTTCGCCACGGCCACCGACCTCGCTGGGCGCATCGCGACCCGGGACGTGTCGGCACGCGAGGTCATGGCCGCACACCTCGCACAGATCGCGCGGGTGAATCCCAAGCTCAACGCCATCGTCACGCTCGTGGCCGACCAGGCGATGGCGGCGGCAGGCGTCGCCGACGAAGCGCTCGCGCGCGATGAGCCGACGGGCCCGCTGCACGGCCTGCCGGTCGCGCACAAGGATCTGATCCCCACACGCGGTATCCGAACGACCTACGGGTCACGGCTGTTCGCCGATCACGTCCCCGAAGAGGACAGCCTCATCGTCGATCGGCTGAAGGCCGCCGGGGCGATCACGATCGGCAAGACGAATACACCGGAGTTCGGCGCGGGCTCGCAGACCTTCAACGCGGTCTTCGGCGCCACCCGCAATCCCTACGATCCGACGAAGACCTGCGGTGGCAGCAGCGGTGGATCGGCGGTCGCGCTCGCCACCAGCATGACGCCGCTGGCCGACGGCACAGACCATGGTGGCTCGCTGCGAAACCCGGCGGGCTTCTGCAACGTCGTCGGCCTCAGGCCGTCGCCCGGACGCGTGCCCGTCTGGCCGGCGACCGCCCCCGGGTACCGGCTCGATGTGCAGGGACCGATGGGCCGAACGGTGCAGGATGTCGCGCTGATGCTGAGCGTGATCGCCGGCCCGGATCCGCGCTCGCCGATCGCGCTCGCCGAGCCCGGCGCCAGCTTCAGGCAGTCGCTGACGCGGGATTTCCACGAGACGCGCATCGCGTGGAGCCCGACCCTGGGCGGGTTGCCGGTGGACCGTCGCGTGGCGGCGGTCGTGGACACGGGCCGCGCGGCGCTCGAGGTGCTGGGGTGCCGCGTCGACGAGGCGGAGCCCGATCTGACCGACGCCGACGAGATCTTCCGGGTTTGGCGCGCGTGGCACTACGACCTCGCGCTCGGCGACCTGCTGGACGCGCACCGCGATCAACTGAAAGACACCGTCGTCTGGAATATCGAAGAGGGCCGGCGGCTCGAGCCCCAGCGGATCGGCCGCGCCACTCGGGCCTGGACGGCCCTCGACCGGCGCATCCGCGACTTCTTCGACCGCTTCGCGTTCCTGGCGCTACCGGTCAGCCAGGTGCCACCCTTCGACATCGATCTGCCCTACGTGACCGAGATCGACGGCGTGCGCCTCGACACCTACCTCGACTGGATGCGATCGTGCTACCTAATCTCGGTCACCGGTCTGCCGGCAATATCGGTCCCATGCGGCTTCACCGACGACGGGCTCCCGGTCGGACTCCAGATCGTGGGCGGACCCGGCGAGGACTTCAGCCTGCTCCAGCTTGCCTACGCGTTCGAGGAGGCGACCGGCGTCGGGAAGCGACGCCCGGCGATTGCCCAGGCCTGAGGGCGCGCACAGCGCGGTGGCGAGGCCCTGGCGCGGGGCGAAGGGGCCCCGCGAAGGGCCGAGCTGGGGTTCGGGGCGAAGCCCCGACCTAAGGCTGGTCCGGGCGCAGGTCGAAGACCGACGGCGCGACGTCGAGCGCCTCGCGATGGGATTCGACCTCGGCCAGGATGTCGGCGATGACCTCCGGATACTGATCGGCGACGTTGAAGTGTTCGCCGGGATCCTGCCCCAGATGGAAAAGCAACGGCGGGTCGTGGAGGACGCGCTCGCCGCCTTGACCGTACGACCCCTCGGTCATGAAGTGGGCCTTGAACGGCCCCTTGCGCACGGCGTAGAGCATGCCGATGCGGTAGAAGAACATCGTGTTGCGCGAACTGTCGCCGGTCTCGAAGAGCGCCGGGCCCAGATCGACTCCATCCAGGACGCGGGTCGACGGCAGCTCGCCCCCAGCCAGCGCGGTCGCCGTCGGCAGGAGATCCAGCGTCGACCCGATCTCGCGCACCGTGGCTGGCGCGATCGTGCCGGGCCACCAGAACACCGCCGGCACGCGCATCCCGCCTTCCCACGTCGTGCCCTTGCCCTGGCGGAGCAGCCCCGCGGATCCGCCCTGCTGGTCGAAGACCAACCACGGACCGTTGTCGCTCGTGAACAGCACGAGCGTCCGTTGATCCAGCCCGTGCTCACGCAGCGTGTCGAGGATCTGCCCGACGCTCCAATCGATCTCCTCGATGACATCGCCGTACAGGCCCGCCGCGCTCACATCGACGAACGCGTCGCTGGTGAAGAGCGGCACGTGGGGCATCGTGTAGGGCACGTAGAGAAAGAAGGGCTGCTCCCGATTGGCTTCGATGAATGCGACTGCCTCGTCGGTGTAGCGGCGCGTCAACTGGGTCTGATCCGCCGGCTGCTCGATGACCTCCGCGTCGCGCATCAGCGGCACGTTCCAGTACTCGCTGCGCGGCTCGAGGAAGATCGACCCCGGCCACGGCTCGTCGCGCTGCTCCACGAGATCCATGTCGTTCGAGTACGGCAGGCCGAGCCACTGGTCGAAGCCCTGTGCGCCGGGCAGGAAGGCGGCGGACCGACCCAGGTGCCACTTGCCGAACGCCGCGGTCGCGTAGCCGCGCGCCTTCAGGACCTCGGCGATCGTCACCTCGTCGCCGGCGAGCCCGTCGGGCGAATCGGGAAACAGGACCCGCGTCCCTTCAATCGTCCCGTACATCCCGGTGCGCACCGGCAACCGCCCCGTTAGCAGCGCGGCCCGGCTCGGCGAGCACACCGGCGCCGCCACGTAGAAGTTCGTCCACTTCTGGCCTTCAGCCGCCATCTGATCGAGGTGGGGTGTCCGAATGGTGGGATGACCGTACGCCCCCAGGTCGCCGTAGCCGAGATCGTCGGCGAAGAGAACGACGATGTTCGGCGGCCGATCGGCTGGCGCCGGGGCATCGTCGGGCGCCACGCCGCATCCGGCGACCACGGTCAGCCCGGCCGCGACGATCGCGAGACGGCATCTGAGTATCGGGATCATGCTGGTCATCCCCTCGAAAGGACGCTGATTATAGCGCGCTCGTCAGCAGCGCGAACCGGGCGGCCGAACAGAAGCGCACGCCCAGAACCGTGCGCTTCCGGCACATCGCACGGTGCACACGACTGCACGCTCAACCTTAACGTCTTCCTCATCAGTAAGTTACGGCAGCTCTTCGGATGGCATTGCGACCCCGCCGAACCGGCCAATCGAGGTCGCCATGACGGCGCTGGGCACCGTGCCCCAGCCCACCACGGACGGGCCCAACGGGGCGTACTACGCCGGTTACGTCGGGTCGCAAATCTTCGATCTGGCCACGACCGGCATGGCGATCGGACGCGGGGCCGTGGAAGGCAACCCGATCATGCGGCTGGCTGGCGCCGCGGGCCCAGGCGGCATCCTCGTCAAGGCCGTGACGACCTGGGGCGTCACCACGCTGATCAAACGGATCGGCCGCAAGAATCCAAAGCTCGCGACCGCGACGCTGACGGCGATGTCGGCAGCGACCGTCGCGGCCGGCGCCAGAAACCTCTCCACACACGCCGCTCTTCGCTAGCCGCGCGCCGGCCTCACGCTCTTGACTGTGCTGACGTGGGATTCGAGACCAGTGCCGACGGCCTGGTGCCCAGACCGTGTCGCTCGAGACGGCGATAGAACGCTCGCCGGCTGAGGCCAAGAATCCGCGCGGCCGCGGCCTTGTTACCGCCGGTCTGCTTCAAGGTTCGTGCGATATGTTCGCGCTCGACCGCGAGCAGCGACGCCCGGCCCGGCGCCTCCGCGTCTGGCGCAGTCGGCAGATCAGACGCCTCCGGTACCGGCGGCGGCGGCGCCGTCTCGGCCACCGTCTGGGACAGGCTGTCGGCAAGTTCCCGTTCGGTCACCAGCTCGCCCGGCGCGAGGATGCACGCCCGCTCGAGGACGTTCTTGAGTTCGCGAACGTTGCCGTCCCACCGGGCCGAGAAGAGCACCCGCTCGCCCGCGGGCGACACACCGATCAGCGCCTTGCCGAACTGCTCGGCGAACTCGCGCACAAACGCCGCGGTGAGGTACGGGATGTCCTCGCGACGCTCGCGGAGCGGCGGCAACGGAATCTCGACGATGTTGAGCCGGTAGAACAGGTCGCTGCGAAACCGTCCCTCTCGCACCTCACGCACCAGATCGCGGTTCGTTGCGGCGATGACTCGCACATCGACTCGTCGCTGTTCGAGCGAGCCGACGCGCTGCACCTCGCCCACCTCCAGCGTGCGCAGCAGCTTGGCCTGCACGGGTGGCGGCAGCTCGCCGACCTCGTCGAGGAACAACGTGCCGCCGTGCGCCAGTTCGAACATCCCGACCTTGTTCTCGGTGGCGCCGGTAAACGCGCCCCGAAGGTGGCCGAACAGCTCGCTCTCAAACAGCGTCTCGACCACGGCCGAACAATTGATCGTGATGAACTTGCGGGCTCGGCGAGGACCCTCGTGATGGAGCGCGCGCGCGACCAGCTCCTTCCCCGTACCGGTCTCGCCGGTAATCAAGGCGGTTCGCACGTGTGGCGCGAGCCGACGGATCATGTCGAACAGCTCCTGCATGCCCGGCCCGCGGCCGATCATGCCGCAGAACTCGGTGCGCTGCGCGAGATCGCCCTCGATCACCAGGCGTTCCCTCAACTGCGACACGTCACGCTTGATGTCGGCCAAGAGATCCCGCAGGCGATGCAGGTCGAACGGCTTGGTCAGGTAGTCTCGCGCGCCGAGCTTGACGGCTTCGACGGCCGAGTCGATCGTCGCCTGTCCCGACATGATGACGACGCGGCAGGATTGATCGGTCGCTCGGATCGCCTTGATGACCTCGAGGCCGCCGACGTCGGGCATCATGAGGTCGACGAGGACGAGGTCGACACGCGCCTCCGCCATCCGCTCCAGCGCCTGACGGCCGCCGGTGCACGTGAGCACGTCGAAGCCTTCGCGGCGCGCCACGCGGCCGAGCATCGCCAGTACGGAGGGATCGTCGTCCACGACGAGGACGAGCGGCCGGTCGGGCGCCGGCAGAGGATCCGACGTCATCGATTCACTTGGGCAAGCGCTGCGACGGCAATGGTCCGGTCAAGGCCACGCGACTCGCGACCGGAGCGGTCGCTCAGTCGCCATGATAATGCACGCGTCGACGTACTGACGCCGCGTACACGGCTTGCGTTGCAGCGATCCGACGACTAGACTGCGGCCGACACGACACCAACGGACACTTTGCGACGGTAGGTGCAAACATCAGACAGATGACGAGGTGTGCATCGATCGTCGCAGGGCGATCGACGCCTTGATCCGGATCCGACGGTGCCGATCACTGCCCTCCCGCCGACTCCGAAAGACCTCGCGCCGCTGCCGCCCGAGCCGGACGACGCGCTGTTGACGCGCGAGCTGACGCTCACCGACGCGACGTTGCTGAACGCCGGCGTCATGCAGGGCGCGACCCTCTTCATCGTCCCGGGCATCGTCTTCGCCAACACCGGCACCGCGTGGCTGGCGGCGCTGGCTTGGATCTGCGCGGGCGCGCTCACGTGGTGTGGCGCCGCGGCGTTCGCCGAACTCGGCGCGCGCTATCCACGGGCGGGTGGACCGCTCGTCTTCCTCGAACGCGCGTACTCGCCGTTCTGGGGGTTTGCGGTCGGGTGGACGCTGGTCACCGTGATTCAGCCGGCGTCAATCGCCGCGGTCGCGGTGGCCTGCGTGACGTACGTCGAGGCTCTCCTCGCCCTGGGCGCAACGCAGACGACGGGCGGCGCGGCTGTCCTGATCATGGCGGTGACGGCTGGGCACGTCGCCGGGCTGCGCCGGAGTGCCACGGCCCAGAACGTGCTGACGAGCACCAAGGTGACGCTGCTGATCGTCGTCGCGGTGAGTTGTTTCTGGTTCGGTGGCGATGGGGCCGGGGCGTTCGGGGCCCTGGTGCCGGCCGCGCCCCTGACCCGGACGGTCGCTGGATTCGGCGCGGCCGTGGCGGCGGCGCTCTGGGCCTTCAGTGGCTGGACCAGCGCGACGTTTGTCGGCGGCGAACTCCGCACGCCGGCTACCACGCTCCCGCGCGCGATGACCTACTCGGTGCTCGGCGTCACGGCGTTGACGGTCCTCGTGACCCTGGGCTTTCTCTGGGCTCTGCCGACGTCTGGCCCGGCCGATCCCGACCGACTCGCGCTCGATGCCGCCGGCCACGCGCTCGGCACGTTCGGTGAGCGACTCGTCGCGGCGGCCGTCATCGTGTCGTGTCTCGCCGCCATCAGTGGCCTGGTGTTCTCGGGAAGTCGCCTCCTCTTCGCGATGGCACGCCGCGGGTGGTTCCCAGCCCACGTCGGCGCAACAGGCGGGGGGCGGGTGCCCCGCAACGCGATGCTGTACCTCGGCGGCTGGGCGAGCGTGCTGACCTTCACCGGGCGCTACGACCAGCTGTTCACCTACGCCGTGGTGGCGGTCTGGCTCTTCGCAATGCTGGGAGGGTTGGCCGTCATCGTCGTGCGGCATCGACACCCGAACGATTCACGCCCGTACGAAGTGCCTGGCTATCCCTACGTGCCGGCGATCTTCGGTGTCGTGAGCTGGGCGCTGATGTTGCAGACGCTGTGGACGAGTCCGGTGCAGGCGCTCATCGGTGCTCTCGTCGTCCTCGCCGGCCTGCCGGTGTATCGGTATTACCGCAAGCAACGCGCCGAGGGCTGACCGCTCAGCGTTTGGGCGCGTGCTCGTCGAACTGGACGCTCCAGTGCGCGCCGCTGCAGAAGGGCTTGTTCGCGCTGGCGCCGCACCGGCAGAGATCGAAATGCTCCTGCGAGGCGCCTTCACCCCACTCGACATCCTGCAGATCGGCACCGCCCATGATGGCGTACGGCCCGTTCGGCGCGATGAAGATGATCGCATCGCGCTCCTGGTCGCGGTGCTCGACACCGTCGACCGAATAGCTCAACGCGCCCGACGGGCAGCTCTTCACGGTCTCGACGATGTCATTGGCCGACGCGCCGTGGGGATCGACGAACGGCTCCTGTCGGATGCGGAACACGGATGGCAATCCGTCGGTGCAACGCCCGGCGTGGGCGCAGATCCCGCGATTGTCGTGGATAGTGACGCCGTTGCCGTCGAAGCTCTCGCGCTGGTCGGGCATCCGGTCGGGTGACTTGTCGCCGCTGAAGCCGTTCGACTGGTGATGGCCATCGCAGAACGGTTTCTTCTTCGACCCACCGCAGCGGCAGAGCGCCACAGTGCCTTCCGTCTTGTAGGCCGTCCCGTCCGAGTAGTTCTTCAGCATCTTGCAGTTCGTGACCAGCAGCGGGCCGTTCATGGCGGCCACGATCGTCGGCTTGTTGCTCATCGTCCGCCCTCCGTCGCTTCTGCGCTCGTCTCGGCCCAGCCGGTCCACCCCGGCCCACGCAGCGCACGTCCCGGTGTCGCGCCCGTATGGTCGCCGTCCTGAAGCACCGGCGTACCGTTGACCCAGACGTGCACCATGCCCACGGCGTACTGATGCGGCTCCTCGTACGTCGCGCGATCCTGGATGGTCGCCGGGTCGAAGGCGACGACGTCGGCGAAGAAACCCGGCGCGAGCTGGCCGCGATCGCGGATGCGAAGGTTGGTGGCTGGAAGCGAGGTCAGCTTCCGCACCGCTTCCTCCAAGGGAATGACCCGCTCATCGCGCACGTATCGACCGAGTAGCCGCGCGAAGTTCCCGTAGGCGCGCGGATGCGTCGATGTGTTGAGAAAGACGCCCTCGGTCGCATACGACCCGGCGTCCGAGCAGAAGCTGACCCAGGGCAGCGCGATCTGCCGGGCCACGTTCTCTTCGGACATCAGGAAGTAGACGACCTGCACCCGGCTGCCGTCCTCGATCACCAGGTCCATGGCGGTATCGGCGACCGACGTGCCGCGCGCCTCCGCGACCGCCGCCAGAGTCTGACCGATGTAACCGCGCAACGCCGGATTCTTGAACCCGACGAGCAACGTACCCTCGGCGCCCGCAGCGAGCAGCAGGTTTTCCCAGGCGTTCGTCGGCGTCGTCATCTCCTGCCGAACCCGATCTCGGATAGCCGGGTCGCCCAGCCGCTCGGCCCAGTCGTCGTAGCCGCCTTCTTGCACCCAGGGTGGCATCCCGGCGTCGAGGCCGGTCGAGCCCGCCGTGTAGTTGTACATGTTGGCAGTGATCTGGAGTCCCTCCGCGCGGGCCGCCTCGACCCGTTCAATCACGGCATCGAGCTTGTCCCAGTTCGATTGACCGCCCGCCTTCAGGTGGTAGATCTCGGCCCGGATGCCGGACTCCCTGGAGATGGTCAGGAGCTCGTCGACCGATTCCAGCAGCGCGTTGCCTTCGCTGCGCATGTGCGAGATGTATAGGCCGTCGTACTCGGCCGCGACCTTCGACAACTCGATGAGCTCGTCGGTCTGTGCATAGAACGCCGGCGCGTAGATCAACGACGAGCCGATACCGACCGCACCCTCCTCCATCGCCTGCCGAACGAGCGCCCGCATCCGGTCCAGCTCGTCGTCGGTGGGTGGGCGGTCTTCGTATCCGATCTCATGCACTCGCAGCGTCGTCGCGCCGACGAACGAGGCAACGTTGGGTGAGATCCCCTTCGTTTCCAGGTGCTCCAGGTACTCGCCGAGGGTCGTCCACTCGACGTCGAACATGATGTCACCCTGGCTGGTAACCTCGAGGTTCTTCATCTGGTCGGTCAGCGGACCGCCCGACGTGCCCTCCCCGAAGACCTCGAGCGTCACGCCCTGCCGGATGTCGCCCTGCGACCGGCCATCCTCGATCAGGGCGTCGCCGGCCCAGCTCAGCATGTTGACAAAACCCGGGGCGATCGCCAGCCCCGCGGCGTCGACCTCCGTCACGCCGCGCGCGTTCCCCAGGTGGCCGACCGCGGCAATCCGGTCGCCGTCGATCGCCAAGTCGCCGACGAAACTGGGCGCGCCGGAGCCGTCGATGATTGTGCCGTTGCGGATGATCAGATCGTGCTCGGGTGCCGACGCACAGCCCGCCAGGCTGGCGACGACCAACGTGGCAACGGCGGCGAACCGGATTGGGTGGGTCATGAATCCTCGTATCCACTCAGCTGTCCTTCAACTTCAGCAGCTTGACGGCGTTGGCCCAATAGATCTTGTCCCGGTCAGTATCGCTCAGATCCAGCTCATCGATAATCTTGATCGTCTCGCGGATGTACATCGGCCCCTTCTCGGGATCGAACGGCGCATCGGATGCGAACAAGACGTTGTCGACACCGAAGAACTCGAGGCCGCAGACGGTGGCCGGGCGCCCGCCGAAGACCGCCGTGTCGGCGTAGAACATTTTGAAGTAGTCGATCGGCCGCTTCTTCAATCGTTGCAGCACGGCGCCCAGATCCTCATCGGACGTTCGGCTGCCCAGCTGATCCCAGCCGTAACCGACGCGGCCCTCGAAGTAGGGCACCATGCCGCCCAGATGATGGGCAATGATCTTCAGCGACGGGTGATCACCGAACACCCCGTCGAAGACGATCCGCGACATCGCGACGCTCGTCTCGTAGGGCCAGCCGAAGGTCCACCAGATCTCGTATTTCGAGCTCGACTCCTGGAGGTAGTCGGCGAAGCTCGCGCCACGCGACGGATGGAGCCAGATCGGCAGGTCGTGCTCGGCCATCGCCGCGAAGAGCGGCCGAAACTCGGGCGCGGTCAGCGGCTTGCCGAGCACGTTGGTGAACACCTGGACGCCGCAGGCTCCCAAATCGCGGATCGCGCGGTGGGTCTCGGTCACGAGCCCCTCCGGAGAGTTCATCGGGAGCGACGCGACGAAGCTCGGGAAACGATCGGGGTACTGGCGGACCAGATCGGCCATGCCGTCGTTGGCCGCCTCGGCGAGCTGGGTCGAAACGTCGGGGCCGCCCAGATGCTCGAGCGGCGGGGAGGCGAGCGAGAGGATCTGCCGGTACTCGGCGCCGAATCGATCCATCACCCGGAATCGCTCGTCGAGATTCGCCAGCATCGGAATGCCGCGCACCCGCTTGCCTATATCCTTATGATCGCCCGCCACGCGCTGCATCAGCTCGTGGAACGGCTTCGGGAAGATGTGGTTGAAGATGTCGATTTTCTGCATGATGTCCAAGGGGTCCGAGGCCAGGACATTCTATGGACCGGCTCGCCCGATTTCAAATGTCAGTCGGCTCCGCTACTTCCAACCGTAGACGTCGAGCGTCGTCCGCCCCTGACGCAGCGCATCGGCGATCGACGCTTCTTTCTTGTCTCGTGTCCGCGCCGCGGCCAGGACGTCGCCCACCGAATCGCGGGCGAGCACGACCACGCCGTCAGCGTCCCCAACCACGAGGTCGCCGGGCGCTACCGTGACATCTCCGACGACGACGGGTTCGTTGATACTGCCGGGGGCATCGGCCACCTTGGCCGTGCCGCGAATCGCCCGGCCGCGGGCGAACACCGGGAAGCCCGACGCGGCGAGTTCGTCGCCGTCGCGCACGCAGCCGTCGATGACCAGTCCGCCCAGGCCGCCGGCGATTGCCGCGGTCGTCATGATCCCGCCCCAGTACCCGAACTCGTACGCGCCCGCGACGGTGGCCACCAGCACGTCGCCGGGTTTCGCCTGGGCCATCGCCCGGTGCAGCCAGAGGTTGTCGCCCGGGGCACCGGCGACCGTGCAGGCGGGGCCGTACAGGCGCATCGACGTGGCCACCGGTTTGATCGCCGCCGGTAGCGCGCCGACCTGGCTCGCGGCCTCGTGGAGCGTGGCCGAGGAAAAGGCGGCGGCGGCGGTGACCAGCGCGGCGTCGAGAACGCCGTCGCGATCGGTCACGATGTGGAATCCTTCTTCCGCTGCAGCTCGAAGTACTTGTGCTGGACGCGGGCTTCGTCGAGGCGCATACCGCCCTCGAACGCTGCCCGGATCCGATTCTCGGCGGCGTCGATCTCCTGGGCCAACGCGATGACCTCGTCCTCGCGCGACCGCGGCACGGCGACGACGCCGTCGGCATCGCCGAGCAGGGCATCCCCGGGCTCCACGGTGGCGCCGCCGATCGAGACCGGCACACTCATCGCGTCGAGCTGCACCCGGTCCTTGCCGGTGCGCACCGACCAGCCGGCGCTGAAGATCGGGTAGGCCAACTCCAGGCTCAGCGCGGTATCGCGGCAGTGTCCGTCGATGACAGTCCCACCGACCCGGCGCCGATGCGCCACGAAAGTGAGGATATCGCCCCAGACCGTCATGTCGGGCCGGCCGCCGTTGTCGATGACGACCACCTCGCCTTCAGGGACATCGTCGATGTAGTCGCCGACCGTGCCCGGCTCGCCGGATACCGGCACCGTCCGCATGGTGAACGCCCGCCCGCAGAGCCGGAAGGTCGGCGCCAGCGGCTTGATGCCGAGGCACTGACCCGCGATGCCGAGGCGGTCGAGCGCGTCGCTGACCGTCGTGGCCGACAATGTCTTCAACGTCACCAACACCGGATCCATCGTGGTCGCCCTCACTCGTCCGACGAGTCTCGCTCCGCCATCGACTCGTAGGTACGGCCCATGACCTGGCTGACCGGCGTGCCGTTGCGGACCGCCGTGGTCATCATCGCTTCGAGGGCGGCAATCGACTCGGCGAGATCCAGCACCTCGTCGCTCCGCGCCGCGTCGATGAAGACCACGCCGCTGCCGTCGGCGATGACGAGATCGCCCGGCTTCACGTCGACGCCGCCGACGACGATCGGCTCGTTCCAGGCGTGTTCGGCCACCCGCCCCCTCGCCGTGACCGGCACGACATCGCGGGCGAAGACCGGATACCCGAGCGCACGGCTGTCGTCGACATCGCGCACCGAGCCGTCGACGATCGTACCGGCGACGCCGCGCACACAGGCGGCCGTCGACAGCAGCCCACCCCATCCGGCTGCATCATCGCGGCTCCGATGCTCGACGACGATGACATTGGCGGCCGTCGCCGCTTCGATGGCGGCGCTGCACAGGTGACGCGTCGCCGGCGCGTCACCTGCCGGGCCGAGCCTGACCGGCACGACGCGGCCGGCGATCCGCCGCGCGGCCGAGACCTGCCGGATGCCGAGAGCCGTTCCCGGCAGACCGAGTCGATCCAGCGCGTCGGAGACCGTGCAGGTGTCCAGCGCCTGGAGCCGCACCAAAGCAGCGTCGTCTGACGACATGATCAGGTGTTCTCCTCCCGAATCCCGGCCGGCGGGCCGCCTTGCAGACCGGCCGATCCAACTGTCAGTCGGTCATTGTCTCTTGACCGCCGGGGATATTCACTCAAATTGTGCCGCGGCACGGAGCCGGGCGCTCGGCAGTATCATCTAGCACCATGTCCGAATCAAGCCTCGGCCAGCTCCCGGAGTCGAGCGTGGGCGCCGCCGATCGCAAGACGATCGTGGGAATCGCTGGCGCGGTTGCCGCAACCGTCGTCGTCCTTCTGCTCCCGACGCCCGCCGACCTGCCACCCGAGGGCCAGCGCCTCGGCGCCGTGTTCCTGGCCGCAATCATTCTCTGGGCCACCGAGGCGATCCCGATCGCCGTGACCGCGCTGCTCGTCATCGTGCTGCAGCCGATCTTCGAGGTCGCCGAGCTCGACGCCGCGTTCAACGCATTCGTCAGCCCGGTATTTTTCTTCGTGCTCGCGATGTTCTGCATCGCGGCGTCGGTCACCAACGCCGGCCTCGACCGGCGGTTCGCCTACTGGCTGCTCGCCCGCGCCGGCACCGATAGCCGCCGGGTGATTGCCGCGCTCATCATCGGCACGGCGGCCACGTCGGTCATGATCTCCGACGTGCCGGCCTGCGCCATCTTCATGAGCATCGGCCTGGGCGTGATGTCGCGGTTGAACCTCGAGCCCGGCAAGTCGTCGATCGGCAAGGCGATCATGATCGGCGTGCCGATCGGCTCGTT
>CEQE01024477.1_pt1 | contig 31872 bp, 29 predicted proteins | sample 356201 | NCBI WGS metagenome assembly CEQE01 (sample SAMEA2619970, study PRJEB7988) | marine metagenome | biome: marine biome (ENVO:00000447); feature: mesopelagic zone (ENVO:00000213) & marine oxygen minimum zone (ENVO:01000065); material: "saline water (ENVO:00002010), including plankton...
CCTGGCGAAATTATTGAAGTGACATATGTATCACAACTATTATACAGAACTAATACGGTAACTATGCCTAATATATTGACGAAATCAAGCATTCAATGCTAGGATATATCTCTATCAAATAGAGGCTAATGAATCATGGCACAACGCACAATCGCACCCACTCCCGAAATCGAAGACATCGCTGCTGCAACCGTCTTAAAATGCCGCCACCACTGGGTTATCCAACCCGCTGACGGCCCTGTAAGCAACGGCGCATGCCAGATATGCGGGGAAACCCGCGAGTTCCAGAACTACGTCGAGTCCGCCACTTGGGGCGATAGCCGTATCGCCAGCAGGAACACGTCAACTTCGGCCGGCGTCGAGTCGACCTCAGACGACGAAGACGTGAACGACTAAGATAACGGAGAAGAACCTGAATCGGCCGACGGAGAAGTCGAAGTCGAGGTATAGAGTCCTACCCAATTACCCCCTCAGCAACTCGCTGACGTAACCTGGTAAAAACGATCGGCCGGTCAGATTTCACCGAACTTCGGTGGCGACATGAACGGCCGAACTTTATTGTCTATAAGTCAGCCCAGAGCCCGGCCTGACCATGTCAACCTATAATCCCGGAATAATTGCCAATTTCCCTTGCTTGGCTCAGGTTACTGGAGAGGGTTTATAATACCCACTGCCAGAGAGCGGGGAACCCTGATTTGGGCAACCCCGCCGTGGCATGATGCGGACTGCACGGTCGCATTTTGTGGGGAGGCAGACGGGTTCAGTGTTCACGCACCTTCACGTTCACACCGAGTACAGCATGTTGGACGGCATCAGCCGTATCTCCAACTTGGTGGCTCGCACCAAAGAGCTGGGAATGGAATCCCTTGCCATTACCGACCATGGCACCTTTTACGGTGTGGTCGATTTCTACTCGGCGTGCAAAGAAGTGGGCATCAAGCCCATCATTGGTTGTGAAGTTTACGTAGCTCACAACAGCCGCTTCGACAAAGACCCCTCCGAACGCAGCCCCAATCACCTGGTCCTGCTGGCCAGGGACAACACCGGCTACCGCAACCTCATGCAATTGGTAACCAAGGCCCATGTAGACGGGTTCCACTACCGTCCCCGTATCGACAAAGGACTACTTGAGGAGTTCGGCCAGGGATTGGCTGTTCTTTCTGCTTGCCCCTCAGCAGAGGTCCCACGATTGCTCGCCGACGGCAACGATGTGGAAGCAGGCAAGGCCGCCGGTTGGTACAAAGAGCGGTTCGGCGAAGGCTACTTTTTGGAGATCCAGCGCCACGAGCATGTTCCCCAACTGCCTAAAATCAATGAAGGCCTGATCACCCTCGGGCAGAAGATGGATATCCCCCTGATCGTCACCAATGACGCCCATTACGTCAATAAAGTGGAGTCGCCCCTTCAAGACATCTATATATGCATCCAGACCAGCACCACCATAAATGATGAGAAGCGTCTTCGCATGGAGGACGATTCCTACTATATAAAAAGCCCCGCCGAGATGGCCCAGCTCTTCCCGGATTTTGGGAACGCACTGGAGACCACCCAGTTGGTCTCAGACATGTGCAACGTAGAACTGGACTTTGGCCAAACCCACCTACCCAAATACCCGACGCCCAACGACATCGACGCCGATGAGTACCTGGCCCAGCTATGCGCGGAGGGATTCAAGCGCCGCTACCCCCACCCGACGGCCGAGGCCGAAACACGACTCAGTTATGAGCTCGACGTCATCCGCCACACTCGGTTCGCTAATTACTTCTTGGTCGTCTGGGACATCATCGACTTCGTCAGGAAGAGCAATATCTTATACGGGGTCCGTGGCAGCGCCGCCGCCAGCGTAGCCCTGTATTGCCTCGGAATCACCGACGTTGACCCCTTGGAATACAAGCTGGTCTTCGAGCGCTTCCTCAACCTGGAACGCAAAGAGATGCCCGACATCGACCTAGACTTTCAAGATGACCGCCGGGACGAGGTCCTTCACTATGTGATTGACCGCTACGGAAACGACCGGGTAGCCCAGATCATCACCTTTGGGACCATGGGCGCCAAGGCGGCCCTGCGGGACGTGGGCCGGGCCCTGGGCATGGGTTACGGGGACGTAGACCGCATCGCAAAGATGATCCCTTTAAAAGCCCGCACCTTAGGAGACGCCCTGCGGGTTAGTCCTGAACTCAAGACGGCCTACGATCAGGAACCCGCCGTCACCAAGTTGGTCAACGACGCCCAAGGACTCGAAGGAATCGTCCATCACGTGAGCACCCACGCCGCCGGCGTGTTGATCGCCGATGAGCCCCTAACAGAGACAGTTCCGCTGCAGCGGCCGGTCCGGGGTGACGAAAGCAGCCCGGTGCTTATGACCCAGTTCTCCATGGACCCGGTGGCCCACCTGGGCCTCTTGAAGATGGACTTCCTTGGGCTGACCAACCTGACGATCCTCGACCGGGCCGTCAAGCTGGTGCACGAGAATCAAGGCGTGGAGATCGACCTGCAGACCCTGGCCCTGGACGATGAGACAACCTACGACCTGCTGTCTTCAGGCAATACCAACGACCTGTTCCAGCTTGAAAGCGCGGGGATGCAGCGCTATATCAAGGCCCTGAAGCCCTCCAACTTGGGCGACATCGCGGCAATGATCGCCCTCTATCGCCCGGGGCCCATGGAAAACATCGATATGTTCATCGATGCTAAACACGGCCGCAAACCGATCTCCTATCCGCATCCCAGTTTCAAAGAATTGCTGGACGAGACCTACGGCGTCATCGTTTACCAGGACCAGGTGTTGCTGATACTGCAGCAATTCGCCGGTTACTCTCTGGGGGCAGCCGACATCGTTCGGAAGGCCATGGGAAAGAAGATCGCTTCGCTGATGGCTGAAGAACGGGTGAACTTCGTCACCGGAGCCCAGGATAAAGGCTTTGAGCAAGATGTGGCGGGCGAAATATTCGATCTGATTGAGCCTTTCGCTGGCTACGCGTTCAACAAGGCCCATAGCGTCAGTTATGCCTTGATCTCTTATTGGACGGCATATTTCAAGAACCACTACCCAGTGGAATACATGGCTGCGGTGCTCAACTCCAGGCTGGACAACCCGGAAAAAACGCTGGGTTCCATGAACGAGTGTTTCCGGCTCAATATTCCCATTCTTCCGCCCAACATAAACCGGTCTGACGAGTTCTTTGCTATAGACCACGAGACTGGAGGCCATGAAACCGACACAGACAACACAGATGACCTAGGCCGAGACGCGCTCACGGGCCCTGGCCTCCGGACCGGCCTGGCCGCCATCAAGACCGTGGGTGAGGGCGCCGTCCGGCCCATCGTGGCCGACCGCAAAGAGAACGGGCCATACAAGACGATTGACGATTTCAGCCGCCGGGCGGGCGCTTCGGGCTTGAACCGCCGCACCTTGGAGAGTCTGGCAAAGGCTGGCGCATTCGATTGTCTGGCCTCCAGGGGCGCAGTGATGAACGCTTTGGACCAGATAACCGCCACGGCCCAGAGAGAGGCGCGGACCCGTGATTCGGGCCAAAGCAACATGTTCGACGGCTCCGAAGATGTCTCTGACACCGGCGGCATGAGTGGCATTACCCTCACAGCTCCGGACGTTTCAGACCAGGACAAGGCTGCCTGGGAGAGGGAACTGTTGGGAATGACCTTGTCCCACAACCCGCTCATCGCGTTGGCCGCACTACAGATCGAAGGCATCATCAATTCACTGGACCAATTGGGTGAGGAAACCTCCGGCCAACCCGTCAATGTGGTGGGCTACATCTCATCAACCATCGAGCGCACCACCCGCGAGGGGAAGCGTTTCCTCATAGTGAACCTGGAAGTTCTGGGCGGGATCCTGGAAGTCATGGTGTGGCCGGACACCCTACAGCGCACCCCTGAGGTGTGGCACGACGGGCGGCTGGTGATGATCAGCGGCCGGATGAGGGCCCGGGGAGACCAGTTGTCCCTCTCCTGCGACACCGCCGGGGAATTCGACCCGGAGAACCCGGTCCTACCGCCGGCGGCGCCGGCCAAGACGTGGAACGGGAACAAGAATGGCAACGGAAATGGGCATATGAACAACGGCAATGGCAATGGCGGCAAAGCAACCGATCACAACGTCAGCGAGAAGAAGGCGCAAATGACCACATTCAATAACATTCCAGCGGAGCCGCAAAAAGTGGTCCGTTTGGCAGTGACAGAGTCCGATGACCCCAGCCGCGACGCCCATCTGTTGCGGGAAGTGATCGGTGTGCTATTGGAATTTCCTGGTCGTGACCGGGTGAACATGGATATTCGCACCGGAGAAAAACTGGTCCGGCTGGACCTGCCTGTGGTCAGCACAGGCTACTCTGAAGGGCTGCACGCTCGCCTGGAAGACCTGTTGGGACCGGACACTGTGGCCGTCCACCAGGAGTTGGGACTGGGGATGGAGACGCCGCGGGAAGCTCCGGTCAACATGCCTCTAGAAGCTGCGGAGCCGGCTGTCCCAGAACCAACCCCAGAGCCTGTTCCTGAAGCTATCATCGAGACTATGGCTGTTGCGGAGCCTGCACCTGCCGCGATGTCGGAACCTGCGGCGCCGGTAGCCGCCGAGGTTTCTGCGGCCGTTGGCGCGGATGCGGCGGGGGACGAACCACCTTTCTGAATTGGCGGCTGATTCGCAGCCCGATTCACGCCTGTGCCCTCATAAAAACGGGCTTCAATTCGGAAAAGTCTAGAATTGCGCCCCCTACGTTACGATTGTCGTCTAATATGCCAGAGAAACGACGGAATCATACTAACTTAGCTTATACATGGCTTGTCGACCGGTAATTCACTGACATTTAAAAACTTGACCACCTGAAAACCCGCTGGTACACTCACCGGAATGCTCGCCACAGGCGCGAACATGCCTGGAGACAGTGCCAAGGCCTGCTTCCAAAACGTCAATAACGCCGGACGAGAGAATGTCGAAGTACTATTACGGCCCATCAAATGAGCCGTTCCTGAGTAGAGCAGCTATAAGCCGCTCCCAGTATCTGGCCCCTCGTTTTCCGGCGGAAGTTCGCTCCCGCGAAAAGCACGCCGTCCCCTGCGAACCGTAGTTCCTACCCCCAACCGCATAACCCCCGCACTCCCCATACCCCAATACCCGCCAACGTGAAGGCGACCCCGTAGTTTTTTAATCGAGTACCGATATATAGAGACTTGCGGTCAAAAACAAGGGGAAAGCGCGCAGGGACGGGCCCGAACAATAGCAAGTAATTATATTAAATTGATTCTGAATTGGAGGAGAACGTTTTATGAGAACAGTATTGAGGTCCAAGATTCACCGTGCGTGGGTAACCGATGCCAACCCCGATTACGTGGGCAGCATCCTGATCGACGAAAACCTGATGGACAAAATCGACCTGTGGAATTTCGAAAAAGTCTTGGTCTGCGACGTGACCAACGGCAACCGCTTCGAGACCTACGCCATCGCCGGCGAACGCGGGTCTGGCGTGTGCTCGGTCCAAGGAGCCGCCGCCCGGTTGAGTTCCAAAGGTAATTGCCTGATCATCATGTCCTTCGAGGAGACCGACGTTCCCATCGATCCGCAGATGATTCTGGTCGACGAGGAAAACCGATTCGTCGAGTATTTGGAGGGCGCCAAAAATGTCCAGCAGGTTCACTGAACAAGAAACCGAGAGCTATTACGATTTAGAGGATGCCATCTATCGTTCCATATGGGACGAAGACGGCAGCGTCCACTGGGGCGTATTCGACGATAGCACTGGCGACGATTTCCTGAAGGCCTGTGCCAATCTGAACGACATGATGGTCTCCAAGGGCCGCATCGATTCAGATGCCAAAGTTCTAGACTTGGGCTGCGGCAACGGCACCACTGCGATCTGGCTCAGCGGCGACCAGGAATGCCACGTTACCGGTGTTGATTTGAGCGGCGTTAGGGTCCAGAACGCCAAGGATAAATTGGCCAACTTAGACCAGCCCGCTCAAAGGAAACTGGCCTTTGAAAAGGCGTCAGCCACCGAGCTACCCTTCGAAGACGGCACTTTCTCTCACCTGTGGAGCCAGGCCACCATCTATCATGTCCCGGACAAAGAGTCCGTGCTGAGTGAGGCCTACCGCGTATTGGAAGAGGGCGGCATCATGGTCTTTGACGACCTGACCAAGCCTCAGCCCAATATCAGTGCCTCCGCCAAGGAATTTGTCTACGACCGGCTCCTCTACGATACGCCGTACAGCTTCGAGTCCTACCAGGACGCCCTGAAAGTCCAGGGGTTCAAGATCCTCGAAGCCCACGACCTGTCACCACATCTAAAGAACAGCTATCTCAGGTTGGTCGAACGCACACCCAGTACCGACGACGAGCATGCGGACCACTACGCCTGGCTGAGTAACGCTTACCAGGAGACCGCCAAAGCGGTAGATAACAAGGAACTAGGCTGGGGCCTGTTCGTCTGCCAGAAGTAGCTTCATAAACGGCCCTTCCACACCGGAAGGGCCGTTTTAGTTTCCCCCTCTGTCCGAGCCCCATATTAGGAGCGTCACCTTATGCAAGAAAGCCACAAAAGAGTCCAATGGGTCTATGAGTCCACCAACGACAAAGAGTTGGAAGACCGCTATAACCAATGGGCTGCCGATTACGACAATGATCTGGCCTCCGAGTTTGAGTGGAACGCTCCCCAGAACGCCGCCGCCGTCTTCGCCAAGCACGTAGACAAGGCAGCCCACGTGTTGGACGCCGGGGCCGGCACTGGTCTCGCGGGTGAATGTCTTGCCGAGGCCGGCTACAAAGACATGGTGGCCATGGACCTGTCCCAGGGGATGCTCGACGTCGCCAAAGGCAAGAACATCTATAAGGCCTTCGACCAGATGGCCCTGGGCGGCGCGCTGGATTACCAGACCGACGAATTCGACGCAGTGATCAGCGTCGGCGTCTTCACTCAGGGACACGCCCCCGCAAACTCTTTCGACGAGTTGGCTCGCATTACCAAGCCGGGCGGACTGATCGTGTTCAGTCTCAGGGTGGACACCTACGAGTCGGCCGGGTTCAAGCAGCAACAGACGGGGATGGAAGAGTCAGGCGTTTGGAAGCTTGCGGAGATGACTGACGAGTACCAGCCGCTGCCCAAAGGCGAGCCTGAGGTCTGGCACCGGATCTGGGCCTACCGCGTCAACTAAGCAGACCCTTTTTCAACACATCGCTGTTCCCGCCACCTCTGTCAACCCGATCCTTCCGAACAAGGAGAGGAGTCTCTTTGCTCTCATCTAATCGTAGTATTTAAGCAACGAGATTCTTCGGCTAACGCCTCAGAATGACAGAGTTGAGTGAGCGCTCCCCAAGCCAACTATCCTTCAGATAGAAAGTCGCCGATGACCTGCGCCAATTCCTGAGGCTTGTGGTAGCCGATATCGTGGATGGTCTCGGGTATCCAATGGACCTGCCCATTCTTGAGGGCCTTATCCGCGGCATCGACCATTCTACGGCGCGTCTCGGCGAATTCGGTCCCCGCGCGTTCGGGAGTCGGTCCGGCTGGGACGATCAGGGTGGGGCACTCGATGCGGGGCATAGTCACAGACGCCGGTTCGTCCCACATAGCCCTGATGGTCTGTGCGTGGTTCTCCGGCCGCAGGATGTCCTGTATCTGGCCGTCTTCATCTTCGTAGACCATGGTCTGGACGATGCGCTCTACTTCCGGGTTCCAGATCACGCCCAATTGATTGCGGAGCCGCTCCAAGAACTCATCCCGGTTTCCTGTCACGTCTCTGGGGCGAACCCTGTGCGAAAAGGCCTCCCAGGTTGCTCCGGGGAAGAGTCTGCCGTCCAGGAATCCCCCATCGATCATGATCAACCTGGATACCCGGTCGGGGGAATTGGCGGCGAAATTGGTCGCCACGTTGCCGCCCCAGGAATGGCCCATCACTGCGACCTTGTCCAGTCCGATGTGGTCCAGCAAACCAACCAGGTCGTCGGAGAGGGTCTTCCAGTCGTAGCCGGTCGGCGCGGCGGTGGTCTGGCCGTGCCCCCGCTGGTCAGGAGCATAGATGTGGTAGCGGTCCATGAGTAGTGGCGCCACGATGTCGTACCAATGTGCGGAGGACGCCAGTCCGTGGAGGGCCAACAGAGGTTCTCCGTTGCCGCCCCAGTCCAGATAGCGGACCTTCAGTTCTCCGATGTTGGCCCAGAGTTCATTGGGCGCGTGTTTTCCTGCGTGGCCGTCTACCAAACTGCTACCTCCGATACGTTTGTCGCCGGTTGCTGGCTAGTATATCAACGATCTTGCTCGCCCAACTCCATCTGCAGCAGCTTGGCCTTTACGCCAAGACCACCGCCGCCGTAGCCCCCAAGGCCGCCGTCACTGGCAATCACCCGGTGGCAGGGTACTATCAGCGAGAACCGATTGCGGGCCATGGCTTGCCCGGCGGCCCGCACGGCCAGAGGGCTCCCTGCTTCAACGGCCAGCCAGGCGTAACTCCTAGTCTCCCCGGCGGGAATGGTTCGGCAGGCGTGCCAAGCCGCACTGAAGAATGGTGTCACCCCGGAGAAATCCAGTTCAATCTCGTCCAGCGCCGCCATATCCCCTTCGGCGTAGCGGTGCAGACACTCGATCACGCCGGTGAAGGCGTCCGGGTCGTCTTCCGCGCTGTCCAGGTCTGATCCCAAGTCCTCGATGGCCTCGTCCGGTGTGGGCTTCAGTGAAGCCCGCTTCAGGCCATATTTCCCGCCAAGCAGGACCATCCATCCCATTGGCAATTCAACCAAGTGGTATTTGTCTCCCGTCATCTCGCCCTCCGTCTGATCACCGCCCAGAGCATGGGCAGCCTCAATCTTTGCCAGGCTACCGTCAGCAGGCGTTGCTCGCTGGCCGTGGACTTCTTGTTGCCGTAACGGTTGCGGACGTACGCCGCAACTATGATGGAGACTGTGGTCTCCTGGGCCGGCAGTACCTGCTGCAGCCGGTTTTCGAACTGATATGGGGTCTGAAATTCCGACGGCCCGGCCGCGGCCAGCGCGGCCAGCGTGCTCATGCGCTGGAAGGCGACTTTGGGGTTGCCCGACGCCGCCAGGAACCTTATCCAAAGCAAGTGGGCCGATCCGCCAACAACGGCCAGTCCGGCCAGCACACCAAGGATCCAAGGCCAGAGACCAAAGATGAAACTCCCATCCTCGTTGCCGAAATCGAATTGGAGGTCCGAGGGTGTCACTTGCGGGTTGGAACAACTTTCGAGGCCGTCAAAGCACTCATCGTCAAAGGCTTCGATGTCTACCGCTCCCGGTGCTCCGATCAACGGAGTCTCTTGCTCCGACTGATAGATGCCCGGCAGTGATTCCCCGGGAGTCGGTTCAAAGGCGATCCAACCGAATGCGGGGAAATAGACCTCCACCCACGCATGGCTATGACTATCGGTGACGGAGAAGATTTCTTGCTCACCAACCCTGTCACCGGTGGTATAGCCCACGGCCAACCTGGCTGGGACGCCCACCGTCCGCAGCATGACGGCCATAGTGGAACCGAAATACTCACTGTAGCCCTGCCCCAGGGTGAACAGGAAGTGGTCCACGCCGTCGACGTTGTATGGAGGAGGGTCGACCCTGAGATTGTAGCGGAACCCGGATTTTAAGAACTGCTCCACGGCGGTGGCCTTGTCGTACGGAGTCCCGACTCCGGATGTCACCCTGGAAGACAGTGCCCTCACCCGCTCCGGCAGGTCAAGGGGCAGTTGTAGGTACCGCTGTGACACCCAAGCCGGGTACGTGGTGCTGGCGGCGCGCAACTCTGTTGGCCCGGCCAAAGAGATCGCCGAAGTCACTTCATAAGGGTCTCCAATCTTGAACTTGCCGCCGGGGCTGGTGACCGACAAGACCTCGGGTATGGCCGGCAGAGCTTCCGTTATCTGTACTTTCTTGGCCCGACCGTTCTCCCTGTCCACTTTATCCAATCGGAACTGGGCTGGGAGAGATTGTTCCAACTGCCGGTCTGCGACGAAGGGGCCGCCTCGTTCGATGATCTCAGCCAGACCGTCTCTCACCTCTCTGAGATAACTGGGGACCAGCGACCCTTGCTGTAACTGGTCCAAATCTATGGTGAAGACCGGCGAGGCCTGGGTTTCGATCATTACGTCGCGGTTGACCTCCAGCACCTGGTCACCGGAGAACAGTTTCTTGGAGGCATACAGCGGAGTCACGATGTAGGTGACCTCCGTGCGCTGTCGGTCAACCACATCCAGGGAGAACTCGGGGGTATATCCGATCGGCTCGGTTATCGTGTGCTCCGACAGCCAACCCTTGCCGTTGTAGGTGCTGTAAGTCCTGGCCTTCCAATACAGTTCCGTGGGTGAGTCCACCCACAAGACCTGGGTTGTGGTGGGGTAGATGCTCCCCTGCAGGGCCAGTACGTTGCCCCAGATGCGGAAGCCCATTGGGCGGCGAGCGGGCAGGCCGGCGAACAGCCGGTTGAAGTCGTCTTCCATGGTTTCTATTGGATTGCGCATGGACTCATAGGCGTCGTTGGCCACACTCCATTTGGGCGCCACGGGTAGCATGAACGCCACAAAAATGACTATGACCGTTAAGGCCAAACTATCGGATAAAGACAACCCGGCCAGGTGGTCGTCAACCTTGACTGCGCGCCGTTCCCATTCGTGTTTGCGCCTGATCGCCTGGATCCGGGCGACGAGCAGCAGGGCGCTGAACAGGTAGAAACCCAGGTGCAACGAAGTGTTGGGCGGGAGGAAGGTGAGATTGGAAACGAGACCAATGCCGCCCAGGACGAACACGCCCCAGAAATTGCCGTAACGCAAGAACAGCCATGCGCCAAGGAAGCCCGTCAGCCATGTCGCCGTCATCAATACGAAGGAGAATGGCAGGCCGTCGATGTTGATCGATCCAGAACGTGCCGCGTCCAGCCAAAGGTCCAGGCGCTCCAAGACCTCTGCAGTGCCGTCGACGGCCACCCCGGCTAGGGTGAAGTTTGAAAGCTGCCAAAGGATGACTGCCAATCCCACGGCCAACCCAACCGGTATCAGGGCGATGGACCAGACCGGTATCCGGTACAGAATCAGCCCGGTCACCATGGCCAGGAACAAAAGCGCCACCAGATTCGGCGTGGCCACCCAGTCGGCTTGCTCTACCGACTGGACAACAACCACCAGGTTGATGACCATCAGGATTCCGGCGATCCAGCCTTCGGTTGGCCGCAGGGTGCGCTCCAGCCCTGCGACACCGTTGCGGATGAAATCGAGGTCTATCCCTTGGCGGATGGACTCGCCGGTCCGCAGCGCTTCGGAGTTCATTCGTTGTCTCCGGTTACGCCGGCCAGGGCCGCGCCACCAACCCAACTCCGGGGAATCTCCCGCACTGGCGTCTGAAGAGTTTGGTTCAACACGTCACCCTGGCGCACGATATAGGTCGGGATCAGATTGGCGCTCAGCGCTTCCAATGGGACGTTCATATTGGTCGGCGAACCGAAACTGGACCGGTCTACCAATACAACCGCCACCTCAACTCCCTGGAGGCGGAGGTAGGTTAGCGGCGCCACCCACTCGGTTTCCACGGACGGAGTCACCACCGTCAGCGTATTGTATTGGTTTAGATGGGTGCGCACGTCGTAGATGAAATCTTGTAGCGGGCGTTGGCCGTGGGCCCGCACCTCGGCGAGGGTTTCCATGAGCCGGCCACGCTGCTCCGGGCTGCTGTCGGGCCGGAATATATGCTCCTGATCGGCGTTGGCCGCCAGACCCACGGGCATGGTCTGGTCCATGAGGCGGTCGACGATTGACGCGGCCACAGTCACCGATAATTCCTCGGTGTTGTTCACGTCGTCGATCTCAACCCCGTAGTGGGCGGTGTGGTCCATGTCCAGCAGCACCCACGCCTCCGCTGACAGCCCCATATCGAACTCTTTGACCATCAACTCGCCCATGCGGGCAGTATACGGCCAGTGGATGCGGCGCATGCTGTCGCCTTCCACGTAGGAGCGGATGGAAGAAACTTCGGTGGTTATCTGCTCCCAGTGGCGCGTTGCCCGGCTATCGCTAGGCAAACCGGCAAACCTGGCGTCCAGGTTGGGCAGCGGCTCCACGGTGGGAAAGACGATGTACGGATGCGGGTCCAAGAAGTCCCGGCGCAGGCGGAACAATCCAAAGGGGTCCTGGCTGATCAGCCTGACCTGCCCTGACCGGTATACACCCCGTTTGGCCAGGTAGGTGCGGATGCGCCAACTTCGTATCTGATCTCGGACCAGCGCTAGGCCCCGGCCACTGGTACTGGCCGACGGGCCGGTGGCTTCCGCGACTTCAAGCCACGACTTGGGCAATCTGGTGTGGTTGACGATGGACACTTGCCCGGCAAGGTAACTGCCTACTAGGCCGCGGTTGGCGTCCCTGGTGACGCTCAGGTCGATGCCACGGAGGTTCAGCCAGGCCCACACGAACCCGATGCCGGTGAGCAGTAGCAAGACATAAAGGAATCTGAAGAAGAAATCGAAGCCGGTGCCAAAGGCGTAGAAACCCACCACCAGCGATAGCGCCACCATACCGATGAACCGCCTATTCATAAAGGCTATCTAGAGTTATAGCACGGGTTGCGGCGGTCGAATGCTGCGGCATGGGAATTTACTGGCTAACTACTGGCCATTGGTTCGCGCCGGGGACTGCCACCGATTCTAGAAGGCCATCGATAACCTGCAAGGTCTGTAGGCCTCGCATGCGGGCGGCTGGGGACAGGATCATTCGGTGGGCGAGCACGGCGTGGGCAAGTTCCTGAACGTCGTCCGGAATCACGTAGTCGCGGTCCCGCATGATGGCCATGCCCCGCACGGCTCGGAACATGCCCAAAGATGCCCGCGGTGAAGCGCCTAAAGAGACGTCTTTGTGAATCCGCGTCGCCTTGATCAGGCTGACGATGTACTCCCGCACAGCAGAGTCCACATAGACATTCTTGGAAGCATCCTGCAGCTTGAGCACGTCTTCCGGCGTGACGACTGCCTCCAGCTCGTCTATGGGATGGGTTTGTTCTTGTTGCTCGATCACCGATAGTTCTTCGGCGAAGCTGGGGTACCCCAGGCTGATGCGCATCAAGAACCGGTCAAGTTGGGCTTCGGGGAGAGGGAAGGTCCCTTCATATTCGATGGGGTTCTGGGTGGCCATGACCACGAACGGCCTTTCCAGCGGGCGGGTCACCCCGTCCACCGACACCTGCAACTCCTCCATGGCCTCCAGCAGAGCGGACTGAGTCTTGGGCGTGGCGCGGTTGATCTCGTCCACCAACACCACCTGCGCCATCACCGGCCCCGGCCGAAACTGAAATTGTCCGTTGCTCTGGTTGTAGATGGAAACGCCGACGATGTCGCTGGGCAACAGGTCGGGGGTGAACTGGATGCGCTTGAAGGAGCAGCCGATGGACGCCGAGATGCTCTTGGCCAACATGGTCTTGCCGACCCCGGGGACGTCCTCGATGAGAATGTGCCCTTGGGCGATGACGGCGGCCAGGGCCCGTTCGATAACGGACTCTTTACCGACGATCACCTTTGAAACGTTCTGGACGATTTCCCGGGCTATGTTGGTGGCCGACTGAGTCTCTTTCAACTGCCTCTCCGATCGTTGGCTGCAGGCTGGAATAAGACTGGACCCATAGCTGACAGCCAAATTCTATCACAGCAGATAACAGCAAGCTCCGGAGGCCGTTTTACGACGCCGGTTGGCCCGCCCTATCGTCTGAAATTGTGCTCATGTAAGGTAATTTAAGTACGGATCACCGAAGGTATCGGTTCAAATAAATCCGTATGCCGGTCCAACCCGTAAAATTTACTGACACTTAGACTACACCGGCCAAGTCTCTAACGTAGCCCAACAGGCGTGGACCTCGGGGCCTAGGCTTTTGGACGGATATGCCGGAAACGCCTTTTAAAGACCTTGTCATCAAGCCCCGATTTAGATTGCCGCTCTTGGCTTCGGTAGTAGTTGGGCTGGTTCTCTTGGTGCTTACCTGCGGAGGGTCTGATTCGGGTGAGATAACGGCCTAGAGGCGCTTCGCAATAGCTATTCCTCAACCGTCGCGTACCTCAGGTAACCGCCGCCCCGGTGAACGTAAACCGGGAGATCGGCGGTGAAGTGGGAGGCCTTGCCCCTGAGTTCGGCGGAATCGTCGCTGGGATCAACGGAGACCCCTAACCATGGAGGAACTATGGAGAAAAGTCGGATCGCTCGATTTCTGGACCTACACCTGTGTCAACCGCATCCGGACATAGCCCTTCTTGAAGCAGTGGAACTCCCGGCACGCCGATGACGGACTTGTGATCGGGAGCGTCCATACCCCCCCGAATTTGTGTTCGAGAAGGACTACGATAACGTGGTCGAAGCCACGAAACTCAACGCCCTGGATTGGACCATGGCCCAGGACAACGACTTCGTTACCTGGCGCTGCTACAGGAACCGGTTTTGGCCAGCCAAATACCTCATCGACAAGGACGGCGTGGCCGGTACGCCCAATTTGGCGAAGGCGGTTACGGCGAGACAGAGGACGTGATTCGCGAACTGCTTGCCGAGGCCGACTCGGCATTCTCGGATAGTAGCCTGCCGCTTCCCAAGGACTGGACCATCGACCTCGCTTTCTTGGTGGCCCGGAACGCCGGGGTCGCCAGGGAACTTTACGGCGGCTACCACAACGAAAGCGACCTGGTCTATGCCCGAGGTGGTTACGTCCGGCAGGTCCATTACTTCGAGAACAAAGACCAGGTGTCCATCTTCGCCATAACCGAAGACAAGCGGCCCCATAGATCTACTTCGAGGGCGATTAGCACATCGGGCCCGAGAGTTCAACCCACGGCAGGAAGACCGAATCGTTTGAAGACTTCCTGGCCCTGGTCTACTCGGCCACCTCGGTGAACGCGGTGCTGACTTCTGACTCCGGGGAGCCGTACAAGGTGCGCATCGCGGTGAACGACGAGTTCCTCACCGAGAAGAACAAAGGCACTGGCATCATCATCGGCGACAACGAAAGCTATCTTTGGGTTACAACTCCCAGCCTCTATAATGTGATTAGCAACAATTCATACGTCCGGCGGGGAAACCTCAAGATATCGTCAAATTCACGGGACTTTGGGCTCTTCGCTTTCACGTTCGGAGTCTACGCTTACGGCCCTTAGCGACCCAGTTCAAATTGGATTTAACCCTTGGTTAGTACAACATTCGCATCCTCGGCCAAGCTGACCCTAGCCTCGCTGGCCGTCATCTCGATGGCCATTGCCTGCACCAGCTTCCAGGCGCCAGAGATCAAGGGCATCAAGGCTTGGATCAACAATGAACCTCTGACCATCGAAAAGCTTCGCGGCAATGTCGTATTGGTAGATTTCTGGACCTACTCCTGTGTTAATTGCATCCGTACTTTCCCGGCCCTCAAGCAATGGCACGCCAAATACGCTGATGACGGACTGGTGATCATCGGCGTTCATTCCCCCGAGTTTGAGTTCGAGAAAGATTACGACAACGTGCTGAAAGCCACTCAAGACAACGGCATCACCTGGCCGGTGGCCCAGGACAATGACTTTGAGACTTGGGACAATTACTCCAACCGGTTCTGGCCGGCCAAATACTTGATAGATAAAGATGGGTTGGTCCAGTACACCCACTTCGGAGAAGGGGCCTACGACGAGACCGAGAAACAGATCAGGGACTTGCTCATCGACGCCGGGGCCAGCCTATCAGATACGCCTCTTGTTCCCATCGGCAATCAACAAGTGGACCAGAGTTTCTTCGACGCTGGCAGAGCGTCTGTAACCCGGGAGCTCTATGCCGGGTTCGTGCTGGCAGAACTGGGCGAATACGTCCGCCAAGAGGATTTCTTCAAGAACACAGGCTCAGTGGTGGAAATGAAGTCGGGGGGCGATTTCAAACCCGGTGTGATCTACTTCGACGGCCAGTGGGTGGCGTGGCCAGAGCACACAAGCCACGGCCGCGACACAACCGGTTACGAAGATGCCCTCTCTCTGATCTATTCTGCACGCAGTCTGAACGTGGTCTTGAGCTCCGATTCCGGGGAACCATACAACGTGCGGATAAAAGTGAACGGAGAATTCTTAACCGAAGAAAATAAAGGCGCGGATGTAACCATCTCCGCCAACGGCGAAAGCCTACTGAACGTGATCGAGCCCAGGATGTATAGCGTGATCGAGGACCAGGCTTACACCAAGGACAACCTCCTGACCATGAGCTCCAATTCAGATGACTTCAGTGTCTTTGCCTTCACATTTGGAGCTTACGAAAAAGGGCCATGAAGAACATCATCGAAAGAATCCTAACCTGCGCAATCCTCCCCCCGCTGGCAAAATCCCGGCTGGTTATCCCGGCGTTGGCCACGGTTGTCTTGGTCGTGGTAGTGGCATGCGGCCCCTCGGCAGCGCCCACGGCGATCCCCCAGGCAACCGCAGACCCCACCGCCATAACCCCCATCCTGGCCACCACCGTTCTCGAGGTCGGAGAGCAACGCTTGGCATTTCTGCTGACCACGTCCAAGGTCTTGATCAAAGCGCCCACGGCCTTGGTCACGCCCGTATTCTTGGACGGCGCTTATGGTACTGTTCCAGGCCCAACCATGGAGGCGGTCTTCAATCTGTGGCCCTACGGCGTACGCGGATCCTACAGTTCCTATACCAACTTCGACCAAGCCGGGCGGTGGCGTGTGGATGTCCAAGTGGACAACCCGGAAGGTGTGGACGAGGTCCAGTTCGAAGTCGAAGTGATGGAGAAATCCCCCATCCCCGCCTTGGGAAGCAGGGCGCTCTTTAGCATCTCCAAAACCCTGGCCGGACACGGGGCCATCGAAGAGATAACCACCGATTACTCGCCCGACCCGGAGCTCTACCAGTTAACCATCAAAGAAGCCGTGGAGAACCCATTGCCTTCGGTGGTGGTGTTTGCCAGCCCGGCATTCTGCACCAGCCCTACCTGTGGGCCCCAGGTGGATACGGTTACCGAACTAAAAGAAAAGCACCCAAGAGCGGCCAATTACATCCATGTCGAGATCTACGACAACCCGGCTGAGATACAGGGAGACCTGGACCGGGCTGAGATATTCGGCGTGGTGAACGATTGGGGCCTGACGGCCAACGAAGATTATTTCAACGAGAGTTGGACGTTCATCATCGATGCCGAAGGGATGATCGACGACCGTTTTGAGGGCTTTGCCACCGTGGACGAATTAGAAACCGCTCTTCTAAAGGTGCTTCCTAAGACCTAAGTCGGCTCAGTCTCGCTTAGGTCCGCACCCTACTCGACTTCTAGACCGTACTCGCCGTGTATGGGCATTTGGACTTTGTAGGTCTCCTGAAGTAGATTTAGGAACGCCATGACCACCGGCCCATGTCGCTGTCCACGGCGCAATAGCACATAGGTCGGCAACAATACGGGCGCCACATCGGCGACGGCAATCAGGGCCAACGAACCTGAATCCAGCTCTTTTCGCACTCCGCCCCGCGGCAGGAACGAGATGCCAAGACCCAATTCGACCATGTTCTTCGCCGCTTCGACGCTGTCCAGGTTCATCTCCACCTTGGGTGTAACGCCTGCTTCCCGGCTCAGCCGGTTGATGAACTGGAAATAGGATGATCCGGGGTCACCTGGGTCGTAGAGGATCAACGGCTCCAAAGCCACCTCGTGCATGCCTGCCACGCCCGCCTTGGCGAAGGGATGGTCAGGGTGCACCACCAGTACTGCCTCTTCGTCGTATAGGTGCAGGGCGTCAACGTCTGGGTGCTGCATGAACCGGGCCAGGCCCAACTGGACCTCTTCATCCACCACCATCTGTAGCACGTCCGACGAGCCGCCAACCTTGATGTGGAGGTTGGCGTCGGGATAAAGATCGTGGAACTTTTGTAGGGTCTCGGGGAGAACGTAGGTGCCGATCACCCTGGCCGTGGCCATGTTCAGAATTCCCGACGAGGCCTGGCGGACGCTCTCCAAGACTTCCCTGCCGCGCCGCAGCGTTTCCATGGCTCGTTGGGCGAAGGGTAGAAAAGTCCGGCCCATGTCGGTCAACCGGACACCCCGGGCGTTGCGGTGGAAGAGGACTACGCCGACCTCGTCCTCCAGCGTCTGCACCCTGGCGCTCACCGAAGGCTGGGACACGCAGAGGGCGTCGGCTGCCCGGCGAAAGCTACCACGGCTCGCAGCCTCCAAAAAAGCTTCCAACTGAGGGAATTCCATTCCATCACCTTGAGCTGATAGTTGCGGTCCTCCGCAACCCTAAAAAGCATAGCGGGACTGCCAATCTAAGGTACACCCAGTGATAGGTTTTGTATATCGGTTTTGCCAGAACGGGCTACTAATTTAATCACTGATCTACGCGTTGCAGAGCTCAAATCGCAAGAAAATAGGCGGGCTACCTAGAAAGCCTGCCTATCAAACAGGGCAATTGTGCCAATGGTCCGTTGTAGCTGTTTAGGCTGACTTGGCTGATTTAGCGGCGGCGTCCTGCATCACGCCGGCCAACCAGCATATAGGTCTCGGCCCAAGCCGTCTTGATCCCGTCGCTGAAGGCTTCTCCCGGTCCTTATCCAACGTCCATAAGAGCGCCGAGGCCACGGTACCGTAGTGTGCTTCTATCACATCGTAGCCGCCATGGCGGCTGCCCAGGTCTTGGACCGCCGGTACTAAGGTGTCAAGGTCGTTCAACCCGTTGACTGCCGCGGTGATCATCTCCATCAGCTTCCGGCCCTGAGCTCTCATGTCGCCTTTGAAAAGGACCTTGGTGGAAGGGTCGATCTCGAACAACAGGTTGTAGAACAACTCGGCGGCTGTTTCTGAGATGGGGAGCACCTTACTCCAAGGCCCTTGAACAAGGGTGATTTGCTTTGCGTCCAATCGGTCCTCCAAATTTACACATTCGCCGGTTTAGTGCCAGGCTGGCTTAGCAGTCTGGACTCGGCTATGATTTCGTGCTCATATAGAACGATATAATGCCCCGAAATTGACATCAAGCCGCCCGTTTGGACGCTCTAAATAGCGCCGGGCGAAAATCCACGCTTGTGCGCGACTAGACCCTCTGCTAGAATCTTCACGAACCTCGCTGGCTCGACGATTGAGTACACTTCAGGAACGGCGGCTGCCGCAGGCCGGGTTCCCGGATGCCAACGAATCAATAGAGGGTGAGTTCATAAGGCTTCTTTAGGAGGAACTCTATGCCATCATTTTGGGAGAATCTAAGATTCGCCGGCGTGCGCGAAATGGACGACCTGCACGGAGCACAGGGAATGGACATGGCGACCTACGTCAGTCATCCCTCCCCGTCCGAAGGAAATAACTTCCCTGCAATCATCGTGATCATGGAAGCATTTGGAGTCACAGGCCACATCGAGAAGGTCTGCGACCAGTACGCCGCCAACGGTTACGTTGCTATTGCCCCTGCCCTGTATCACCGCCAGCATCCCAATCCCAAACTGGGATACGACGAGATGCCCGCGGTACAGCAGTACATGGGTGCGCTTCGGGATGACGAACTCGTCGAGGACGTTAACGTAGCCATCGATTACCTGCAGAACCACTACCAGCGGACGAGCGGTCAGAAGATCGGAATCGTCGGCTACTGCGTCGGCGGCCGAATCACCTATCTAGCAGCCACCAGTTGCCCAGGCCTCAGCGCCGCATCGGTCTACTACGGTGGACGCATTCTGGTGCCGTTTGGCGACGGCCCTGCTCCTATCGACCTCACCAGCAACATCAGCATCCCCGTGATGGGCAACTTCGGAGATGATGACGAAAATCCGTCGACGGCTGATGTGGCAACCATTGACCAAGCGCTGACAGCCGCGGGAGTAACCCACGACTTCAAGTCATACCCCGGCGCCGGTCACGGTTTCAACTGTGACGACCGGGGCAGCTACAACGAGGCAGCCGCCAAGGACGCCTTCGAACGCACCTTGGGCTTCTTCAACCAACACGTGAAGTAACCCGAGGTTTTCACTAGCAGACCTTAAGACCCCGATTGGGATGTTCATCTCTATCGGGGTCTTTTTCTATCCGCCAATCCCCTATTTGGACTTGTTAACTCCAGGCGTGGCGAATGTAATGTCTCCTAACCTAAGCGAATCCCGCTGACCAAGGGTCAAGGGAAGACGACAATGCTGAAAGCCGACCGTGATCAAATCATGGAGAACCAGGTTGATGACGACCGAAAACAATTCCGGCAATTCATCGACGACTACCGTGCCAAACGCAAGGCGGTCTCCGGCGGCCAGATGCCTGCCCGTGAAATGTTGGACGCCGGTGGCAGGAACAACCTCACCGGCGGCGACTCCAGGCCATACCATTTGGTGGAGCCACGATTAACACTAATGGGCAGGCGGTGTAGAACCAGTATTTAGCAATAGGGCCACCGCCCTGATATGAGTGGAATCGAATGTAGCGCCGCAGCAGCCTATGGTCCTACGCGGACGACTGTGATCATATAACCGCTAGTTAAACTTGCGGTATAGCTGGACACGTTGAAATACATAGTCTCGCCTTCGGTTACGTATAAAAGCATCCCGGCACGGTCGTCTGTGGCGAGCGGCGTGGGCGAAGGCACGTTATACAACATCAGCTTGGGATGGCCGATCGAGGTCACTATGGAGCCACGCAACCCAATCTGTGGTCAGACCTAAACACATCCGTAGGTATGTGCGCCTAATCCCCTGGCTGGCGTGGCTCCACGAAGGTGTTTCGGAACCGGTAGAGGGTGAACTCCGGCTCCACCGGCGCCACCGATAGGTACCCGGCTTCCTCGATCTTAGCTACGATGAAATTGGGCCCGTCTGATGATGCCAGCGCCTCTGAAACAGCGGCTTCGAGGTCTTCTAGGTCAGTGACCGTCTTGGTGTGGGTGATCCCGCAACTTCGAGCCACCTGCTCCAGGTCGGTTCCCATACCAGTGTGGCTGGTCTGCCCGCCGGTCTGGCCCCATTTCTCGTTGTCCCAGACGATTACGGTGAGGTTCTTAGGCTGTTCCCGGCCTATGGATGCCACTGTACCGAGGTTCATCAGCATGGAACCATCGCCGTCCAGTGATATGACCTGTTCATCCGTGCCGATGGCCATCCCAAGGGCGATGGAGGAGCAGAGGCCCATGTTTCCGTAGGTATAGAAATTGCGATCCCGGTGTCCGGCATGCCAGAGTTCGTCGGATGTGGGACCCAGGTTGCTGACGATGGGGGATTCCCCCGCCAGACGGGATACTAATTGGGTTGCTTCGAACCTACGCAATCTTGCCTCCGTGCAGCATCTGAGTCAGGCATATCGCCAAGGGCTGCCGGTTGGCGTGGCAGAGTTTCATGGCGCCGTCCAATAGCTTGTCCATCTTGCCGTCGTCTTCTAGGACGAAGTGGGGCAAGCCCAACTGGTCCATGATCGGTATCACCGCGCGGCCCATGGCCACCTGGGCGATGTTGAACTCGCCGGGGCCTCCACGCATGTTGATGAACATGGGGATGGGCGTACGGGCCGGGATACACAGGCTGGCCAGGGCGTTGATGCTGTTACCGAACCCGCTGGATTGCATGAACACCGATGCGTTGCGGCCGGTGGCGTAGGAACCCACCGCGATGCCGATGGCTTCCTCTTCCCTAGTGGCCGAGACCAACCGGAAGTAGGGGTCTTCATCGATGAGACTGGTTACCTGATGGATGGATATGTCGGGCACATAAACCACCATCGACGTATCCCAGTCCTTGAGTGTCTGTACGATCTGCTCCGCCCAGTTCATTGTTCACCTTCCCGCTTTGGGACAGTTGGATATTCTCGCTCAGGAGCGCCCCAGGCGTGAACGGCTACCAACATAACAGCGGCACTTTGGATTGTCAAAACTTGGCGGCACACGTGCCGGAGGATATAATCCCCCTTGCTAATAAGTCAGACACAAGCGGAGGAATGGAATTGATAATCGATCCAAAGACTTTTGAGAGATTCAATGCCGTGTTGACCGGCGTTATAGTTCCTCGGCCCATAGCTTTCGTCTCTACCGTATCTCCAGATGGCGAGGTCAACCTGGCCCCCTATTCATTCTTCAACGCTGTGTCTTACGACACCGTTGTTTTCTCTTCGGCCCGGAACGTGGACAACAAAAGCAAAGACACCCTGCGGAACATCGAAGAGACTGGTGAATTCGTGGTTAACATTGTGGTCGACCCCATCGCCGAAGCCATGAACGCCACTTCAGCGGAATTTCCTGAAGGCGTGGACGAGTTCGAGATCGCCCGGCTGTCCCATGCGCCCTCCCAGATCGTCAAACCCCCCAGAGTCGCGGAGTCCCCGGTGAATATCGAATGCAAGCTGGACCAGGTCGTGCAGATCGGCTCTGGAGACCACGAACACGGGCTGGTTATCGGCAAGATCGTGTTGCTGCATATTCGCGACGACGTTATCGACGGCCACCGCATCGACCAGGCCAAGCTCATGGCCACCGGCCGCATGGCGGGTAACATGTACTGCCGCACCAACGACCGGTACGAGATGGTCCGCCCGGTGTTCGACCCAGAGAAGACGCAAGTCGGATAGCCGGTAGCCCGCCGGTAGATAGAAAAAGGAGCACACCATGGCTACCAATATGTCCATACTCAGTCCGGCGGCGGAGGCGTGGCGTCCCATGGAGGACGACGTGCCCCACATCGCCGACCTTCAGGGGACCACCGTGGCGATCTTGAACAACCGCTGGACCAGCATGAACATCATTGCCGAGCAGATCGGCATCGTCCTCAAGGAACAGTACGGCGTTGCCGACGTCTTTGAGAAGCTGATTCCGTTGGCCTCGGCCGCCCCACAGGAGACCTTTGACGAGGTAGAGGCGAAGGCACAGGTGGCCATCGTCGGCCTGGCGAATTGAGGATCCTGCACAGCGTGGAGTGTCCACGACAGCGTTAAACTGATCAAAAGCGGCATGCCCTCGGTAGTGCTGGTAACCGAGCGGTTCACCACCCTGGCCAAAGCGTCCATGCGCGGCAACGGTGTCCCCGATGCCTCCATGGTCGTCCTCCCCAAGACCGAACTCACCGAGTACGTCGAACCGGACGTGGTCCGCTCCGTTGCCAAAGAGGCCGTTGAGCTGATCATTGCCCAACTGCGGGGGCCGGAATAGACCTTGTTGGATTGGGCGTCATGTTGGGCTGTCGAAAGCGATCCAGATAAGCTAGGCTGCGAGTGGATTTTTTGAGGCAAACGGGTACCAGTCTCGACGCTTTTTGACGACCTCAAGGATGGCGCCCAGTTAGCACAGTTTTTGGAGTGGTTTCCCGGTGTTACGGACGAGCAAGTTCATGCCGTTCTTGATCAGCCTACTGTGCCCTAACTCGTAATCGATGAGAGAATCCGATAATCAACTCGCTCTTTTCTTAGGCCGCCTAATCGACTTGATCAACTAACTACCAATGAGTTCCACTGAATTCAATATAGAAGACTCCCCCGAAGCCGTTTTTCAGTTCATGCTGGACCAGGGTTGGTCCGATGGGCTGCCTGTGATACCTCCTACCGCCGAGAGGGTGCGAGCTATGCTGGACTACGCCCAGCGCGACGCCTCCGAGTTGGTGGGCTACATCAACCCGGACGCGGGGTCGGCCACAGTGGAGAAGATCGCCGTGAACGCCGTCATGGCTGGCTGTCTCCCCGAGTACATGCCCGTCATGATCGCGGCCGTCCACGCAATCACCGAGCCTTCTTTCAACATCCACGGCCTACAGACCACCACCAACCCGGTGTCACCGCTGATGATAATCAACGGGCCGGTGCGGGATCGGATCGGGTTGAACAGCGGGCGGGGCACTCTGGGGCCTGGCTACCGGGCCAACGCCACCATCGGCCGGGCGGTGCGGCTTCTGCTGCTGAACGTGGGCGGCGCCAAGCCTTGGACTACCGACATGTCGCTGCACGGCAGCCCCGCCAAGTACATCTCCTGCATGGGTGAGAACGAAGAAGATAGTATCTGGGAGCCACTTCACGTGGAACGCGGCTTCTCGGCGGACCAGAGCACGGTCACCGTGGTCGGCGCCCAGGGAATGAGCAACTGCCTGACCTTCTACAAAGAGCCCGAAAGCTTTTTGAACATGATCGCCAGCGCCATGGCCGATATCAGCGACAACAACTATCTGCTGGCCGCTGGCAATCCATTGGTCATACTCACGCCAGGCCACGCCCAGATATTCTCCGACGGCGGCTACACTAAGCAATCGGTCAAGGAAGCGCTGTTCGAACTCTGTAAGGTTCCCCTAGACGAGTTCCCCAAAGAGACCTCTGTCATCACTTATGAAGACGGCTTTGCCATGGACGGCGACCGGGTCTGTCCATGCCAATCGGCTGACGATATAATCGTCGTGGTTTCAGGTGGGCCCGAGCCCTATCACGCGCTCTATTGCGGTAACTTTGGCGACACCACCGCCGTCACCAAGGCCGTCCAATTCCCGTAGAACGAGTCCCCAACCAATATCCAAAGCAAACAAAATTCCCGGCTCAATTAAAGAGCCGGGAATTTTATTGTCTAATCGGGAGTATTGGGGACTAGTAAGGAACGTCGTCGTTCTCGGTGGAACTCTCGCCCAACCGGTTCTCCGGGGGAATTTCGGACTGAATCTCTGGCTGTGAGTTGGACCGGTCCTCCTCGTTGTAGTCCGTTCCCCGCTGGCCGCCGTGAAAGGCGTCTAGGGCCTCGTCCAGCTTCTCCATGAAAGTTGCGGAGTCTTTGGTCAGAAGCATCAGGCGGCGGCCGTTCGCCATGCGAATCCTCAGCCGGTCGCCTATGGGCAACGTCAACAATTCCAGGTGGGCCATCTCTTGGAATGGGAATGACTTGATCCTAGGCCGCCCGTATATGATCACCAGAGCGTCGCGGTAGATCAGGTACTGCTTGGGGTTGGTCAGCCAGCTATAGATGGCTACGCCGATGCCGATGACAAACAGGGCTGGCTGGCCGAGGATGCCAATCACGGCGACAATCAGCGCAAAAATAAAGGTCAGGTTAATTTTGGTCCGGTGGTCGTCCCAATGCAGCGGTTGTTCTTGTGTCTGTTGCATACCGCGATATTCTATCACATTGATTGAGCCTGGGAACGATTACTCCAGATTGTTTTCGGGCAGGACAGCGGCGCCACAAGACTGGCAAAAATTAGCGTCTTGTTCCAAAGGCGTGCCGCAGTTATTGCAGTCACCGGCGCCAATTTGATAGGCGGGCTCTACGATGATTCCTTCGAAATTTGGGCCTGTGTCCTGTCGTAATGGGTCAGCTCCGAAGTCGTTGCTCCCACGGGTCCCGGGCTGAATGTACCAGTAGATCAGCAGGACTATTCCGATGATCGTGAACGCGATCAAGAACCACCACCCGGAGCGGTTGATGTCGTGGAGGCGCCTAATCGCCACTGCTAACCCTGGCATGAACAGGACCAGGGAGGTAATTCCGTTGAGGACGGCCACCCCTATCAGCAGATCGAGGGTGGAAGTCACGATTCCGGCCAACAACGAGAAAACGTTCCACCACCAATATTCCGACCGGCTGGACCTGGTGCGGAAGTCGAAATACCGGCTTAGCCCCGAGGAAATCGCCTGGGTGAAAGTCATCTAGCGACGTTATCTCCGAACCGGATATCTGCAATGCTTGAGTGGACACCATTGTACTCGACCAAGACGTCACTAGAGCAAAAACGCTCCAGGCGTGGTACCATCGGGTCACTTTTTCAGACTGCTCGCGAAGACGATTCGGAGGAAACACGATGAAAGTCGGGGTAAACGTAGCCGTCAACAGTGAAACAGGCGACATCGGCGCATTCGCCAAGAAGGCGGAGGACCTGGGGTTCGAATCTCTCTGGATGGCTGAGCACCCCATCATCCCGGTGCACACCACATCTAAATACGGCGGCACCCCCGACGGCAGCATCCCACCGTCCATGAGCGACATGGCCGACCCATTCATCTGTCTGGCCATCGCCTCTGCCACCACTAACAAGATCATGCTGGGCACCAGCATCTGCCTGATACCAGAGCACAACCCCCTGGTCCAGGCCAAGCAGATCGCTGCGCTGGACTTCCACTCGGGTGGACGGTTCATCTTCGGTATCGGCACCGGCTGGCTGCGGGAGGAGACCGAGATCATGGGCGGCGACTTCGACCACCGCTGGACCCAGGCTCGTGAAGCCGTCGAGGCCATGAAAGAGATGTGGACCAAAGACGAGGCCGAATACCACGGCCGCTACTACGATTTCCCCAAGGTCAGGGTCAACCCCAAACCGGCCCAAAAACCCGGCCCCCCGGTATTCCTGGGCGGAGCGGCTACCAACGTGTTCAAGCGGGTCGTCACCTACGGCGACGGTTGGATGCCGGTGCGGGCCACCCCCGAGGACGTCCGGGCCGGCCGAGCGTCATTGGACGAACTTGCCGACGGCGCTGGGCGCGACCCCAAGGGCATCCAGATACTGATCTATGGCGCCTCCAGCCGCTACGAAATCAAGCAGATGGAGGACGCCGGTGCCGACATGGCCACTGTCCGCCTGCCTTCTACCGCTCCGAGCGAAGTCATGAACGGCCTAGAGCAACTGGCCGAAGAGATGTTGGGGTAGTTCCATGCGCATAGATATCCACACTCACATATCTCCCGACCGCATCGCTCCGCCGGTGTTGGAAGGCATGACCGCACAGTTCGGCTACCCGGCGGTGGGGGTCAACACCATTGATGGGATCAAGGCCCACATGCGCGCCTCAGGCGTGGACAAGTCGGTGGTTTTGGGTGTGGTGGAGCGGGTGGACCACGTGAAGCCGGCCAACGACTGGCTGATCACCATCCAGGACGACATGCTGGTGCCATTCGGCGCAATCCATCCGGACTTTGAGGATATGCCCGGCGAGATTCGCCGTCTGCGTGAGGCCGGCATCAAAGGTGTTAAGTTGCACCCGATGGTCAACCAATTCTTCCCCGATGACCCCAAGATGTTCCCCATCTATGAGGAGATCGGCGAAGATATGGTGGTGGAGATCCACTCGGGGCGTTGGGCCCACACCACACCGGATGACACGGTCTACTCGCCGCCCGGCAGGGTGATGAACATGATCCGGCAGTTCCCCAAGATGAAGGTGGTCTGCCTGCATCTGGGGGGGTTCTACATGCTGGACGAGGCCGAGCGGGAGCTGATCGGAAAAGACAACGTCATTATCGATACCACCTGGCCTCCCGAGCTGAAAGAGGTGGGCTCCGGCACCCTGGCCGCCATCATCAACAAGCACGGCGCGGACAAGGTCTGTTTCGGCACCGACTTCCCCCTGGCTGACATGGCCAAAGACTCGCAGTTCATCGAGAACCTGCCCATCCCCGACTCCGGCAAAGAACGTATTTTAGGCGAGAATTTCCGGGAACTGGTCGGATTGTGAACACCCGAATCCAATCGGAATGAACACGTAGGCGCATGGCATGCCGTGCCCCTACGTGTGTCAACCGCGATATATCAAAGGAATAAACATGCCCGCCGAACTTGACGCTTGGCTGGAACAATCCAAGGAAGACGCTATAGACCCCGGCATGCCCATCTGCGACCCCCACCACCACCTCTGGGACAAACCTGGCGACCGCTACATGATCGACGAAGTCACAAGCGACTTTGCCACTGGGCATAACGTTGTTCAATCTCTGTTCGTGGAAGTTGATTCTATGTACCGGGCATCTGGCCCTGAGGAGATGCGGCCGGTAGGGGAAGTGGAGTGGGCCCGGGGCATCGGCGCCCAGAGTGATAGTGGGCTGTACGGAACGGCCAAAGTGGCGGCCGGAATCGTTGCCTACGTGAACCTGAACCTGGGCGGGGCCGTCAGGCCTGTGCTCGAAGCTATGGATTCGGCCAGCAGCGGCCGTTTCCGCAGCGTAAGGCACACCTGCAGTTGGGACGCCCATGAGCCGCTGCGCTCCCACCGCTCCGGCTGGCCGGGCATGATGGCCGAAGCCAAGTTCCTAGAAGGCATCGGGGCGCTATTTAGCATGGGCCACGCCTTCGACGCCTTGGTCTACCATCCTCAGCTATCGGAGTTGGCAGGCTTGGTGGACGCATTCTCCAACGCGGTGTTTGTCCTGAACCACATCGGCCGTCCCTTGGGCGTTGGGCCCTATGCCGGCCACCGCGATGAGATATTCGAGGTCTGGAAGAAGGACATGACCGACCTGGCCCGACGTCCCAACGTGGTGGTCAAGGTCGGCGGCCTGGGAAACCGGGTCAGCGGGTTCGGGTGGGACGCCCAAGCGGCGCCGCCTGACTCGACGGAACTCACCGAGAAAACGTCGCCCTACTATCTGCACACCATCGAGGCTTTCGGGCCGGAACGCTGTATGTTCGAGAGCAACTTCCCGGTGGACAAAAACTCCTACACCTACACGGCGGTCTGGAACTCGTTCAAGCGTATGACCAAAGACTTCACCACCTCCGAGAAGGCGTGGCTGTTCCACGACACCGCCGCCACGGCCTATCGTCTGCCGTTACTGTCCGAGCAATAGCCTGCTAGAAAGCCCGGCCTGGGCTGATCCGCCGGTAGACCCCTGGCGAGCCTGGCTGGTGGCTGTAATTGCCACCTATGTAGTCATGCATGGTGTCTTGTTTCCGGAAGTCCTCCCAGGCTAGGGACTCGGGCACCTTCTCGTGCTCGAACTCGTACATCGTCAGGTATTGAGGGTTCCCTTCAACCGCGTGGTACCGCCGAACGAACAGGCAGCCGGGCACGGTCAGGTTCCGAGGGGTCCGCTGGTTGTCGTAATAGTCGTTGTATTTGGCCTCGATGTCAGATGGCACTTCCATGCGGCCGATCTGCAACGCCGGGGCCATGCCGCGACCCATGGTGTCGGGGTCGCTTTCTTCCGGAGAGATCTGAGTGTAGATATTGCGCACAGTGCCCCGCCCGATGGCGGTTGGGGAGATACGCTTGGTCCAATCCGTGGGGTTCTGGCTCATGTGCAGGTATTCGGGAGTCTGCATCGCCGCCGCGGACTCTAGCTCGTAGACGGCCAGGTACCGAGGGCCGCCCTTCACCGCCTGGTAGAGAGCGGCGTCCAAGAACCCTGGAGCGCTCAACCGCTCGGGCAGGTGTTCTTCGCGGTACCAGGCGTTGTAATCGGCGTCATATTCGACGTCGACGTCAGCGAACACCATCAACAACCCAGACCCTTTCTTCTTCACCATGTTGGTTGCTCCTTAGTCCCGCCTGATTAGCCCCCAGTCCGAATAAAATCAGCGATGCGTTCGCCAATCATCATGGTCGTGACGTTGGTGTTGGCGCGGATGCAGTTGGGCATGACCGACGCGTCGGCTATGCGCAATCCCTCGACGCCATGCACGCGGCCGTGCTGGTCGACAACGGCCATGCCGTCCGAGGACGGACCCATCTTGCAGGTGCCCGATATGTGCTGCCCGGTGGTGACATCCCTGGCGCAGAAGGCGTCCAGGGCATCGTCTGAGGACAACTCCTCTTCGGTGGGCTCGATGCGGTACTCGACGATGTCCTTGAACTGATCGCCTCCGCCGATGTCTACACAGATGCGCACCATCTCCCGCATCCGTTGCCGGTCGAAGGGGTCCCGCAGATACCGGTAGTCCAGCGAGGGTTGCTCGTTGGGGTCGGTGGACGTCAACTTCAGTTCGCCGGCGCTCATGGCTAGGTCCAGGACGCCCAGCATGCGCATGCCCAGGGGCTCCATGCGGTCGCCGCCCCGGTCGATACGTTCGGTGGCGTAGGACTGCATCAGAATCATCAGGTCGTTGCGCAGGTCAGACCCTTCAGCCGTCCACCGCAGCCCCATCTGCACTCTGGGGGCAAAGCCGTCCAGCGGGAAGTCTGGCTTGGTCTTGAAGGTCACGTAGATCATGGGGTGGTCGCGGAGATTCTGGCCGACTCCCGGCAGGTCATGGACCACCGGCAGCCCCATCTCCTGCAGATGAGCGGCGGGGCCGACTCCCGAGAGCAGCATGATCTGCGGCGATCCGATGGCCCCGGAACTGAGCACTATCTGCTCGGCTTCGGCGACGAATTTCTCTCCAGCGCTCTCAACCTCCACGCCAACGGCCTTCTTGCCCTCGAAGATTATCCGGTGGGTGGTGCAGTTGGCGCGGATGGTCAGGTTCAGCCGATGCCGGGCCGGAGTCAGGTAGCCGATGGCGGTGCTGAACCGGATGCCGTTGGGGTTGTTGAAGGGGACGGGGCCGATACCCGACGCTTCGGGATGATTGTGGTCCGGGCTTTCGGGAAAGCCGGCGGCGCGGCAGGAGGCCTGGAACGCAGCTTGGTCTGGGTTCAGTTCGTCCTGCTTGAACCGCCGGAGGATTATCGGGCCTTCCGAACTGTGGAAGTCGTCGTCCGGGAAGTCGGTGTCGGACTCGATCTTCCGAAGATAGGACAGGCACTGGGTAAAGCCCCACTCGTCGTTGCCCATAGCCGCCCAGGAGTCGTAGTCCTCGGGGATGCCCCGTAGAAACACCTGGCCGTTGATGGCGCTGGAGCCGCCGGTGACCTTGCCACGGGGGACCATCATGGGCGGCGAAGTCTCGGTGGCCTTGCCCCAAAACTGCCAGTTGTGGTCGCTGGTCATGATGTCGGTGGCTGTTGCGTAGCCGAATTTCACCTCATCGGGCAGTTGCTCGAACTCAGGGTAGTCTGGGCCTGCTTCCAACAACAACACAGACCGTTCCGGGTCTTCGCTGAGCCGGGAAGCCATGATCGAGCCGGCCGAGCCAGCCCCGACAACTATCACGTCGTACTTCATTTTTGCCCTCCCAATCTCTGCGCTTTGGAGCGCAGGCCCAGATGATACTGGCGGGTTCAATCAGCGTCAACTTCGAGTCTGGTCAGTGATTGACATCCGGGGGCGCATGTTTAGAATGGCAGAAGCAATTTTGGAAACGAGGACATAAACATGATCAAGCATTTTGGTAGCTTGTATGCCGGGCATGTTGACCTGGGCGAACTGGGCTTTAGGGGGACGGCAGTTAACGATCGCCGCTTCGACAACGAACATCTGAGCACGATATTCAGCCGGGTTGAGCAGATAGCCAAAGTCATGGATGACCTCGATTACCACAGCTTCTGGATGGCCGAGCACCACTTCCAGCATGAGGGCAACGAGACCATACCCAACCTGCTTCTGCTCTACGTGCACCTGGCCAACATAACCGAGAACCTGAAATTCGGTTGTGGTTTCAACATCAACCCCATGTGGCACCCGCTGCGGCTGGCCGAGGACTACGCCACCGCCGACATTCTGACCAAGGGCCGGGTTATCTTCGGCGTGGGCCGGGGCTACCACTCCCGTGAGGTCGACACCTTCGGCGTTCCCAGCACCAACTCGGACAACGACGCCAACCGTGAGATGTTCGAGGAACAGGTCGAGATCATGATGAAGGCCTTCAACGAGGAATCATTCTCCTATCAGGGAAAGCACTACACCATTCCCCCGGAAGTGCCCTACCGCGGTTACACGCTGAAAGAAATCACCCTGGTGCCGCGGCCCAAAACCCTTCCCGTTGAGACCTGGCAACCCATGGTCAGCGCCAGCCAGCGCGCCATGGATTTCATGGCCAAGCACGGTATCCAGGCCATCATCGGCGGCGGAGCCGTTACCGGCGGCCCCTCGGACGATGTAGTCGAGCGCTGGACCGAGACCCTGGTCAAACACGGCTACAAAGATGTCCAACTGGGCAGCAGACTGGTGGTCGGCCTGCCCACGTTTATCGCGGACACCGAGAAGGAAGCCATCGAACAATCCCGGAAGTACCTGGAAGAGGACATGAAGATGTTCGCGCCCCTCGGCTTTTTCCGCTCGTTCACGCCGGAGATGATCAGCGCTTTGGGCGACCCCAAACGGGCGCCGACTGGCGGTTTCCCAACCATGGAAGACGCCATCGCCGACGGCGCCTGGGTCTGCGG
>CEQE01026272.1_pt1 | contig 31831 bp, 28 predicted proteins | sample 356201 | NCBI WGS metagenome assembly CEQE01 (sample SAMEA2619970, study PRJEB7988) | marine metagenome | biome: marine biome (ENVO:00000447); feature: mesopelagic zone (ENVO:00000213) & marine oxygen minimum zone (ENVO:01000065); material: "saline water (ENVO:00002010), including plankton...
CGGGGGCGGTGAAGGGACTCTGGCTCGACGGCACCGAGGTCGGCGAGGGTGGCCTGAACGCCTACTACGCCGGCAGCCACGGCGTGCCGATCATCCTCGCCGCCGGCGACCAGACGTTCACCGAGCAGTTCGCCGCGCTGGTCCCGACCCGCACGGTGGCAACGAAGAGAGCGATCGGCTCGTCGGTGGCTCAGCTCCTGCACCCCGACGTCGTGCGCACCCGCCTCCGTGACGCAACGCGCGCCGCACTCGACGATCTCGCCGGCGCCATGCCGCTCGACACCGGCGGTCCGGTCACGCTCAGGATGCGATCGGCCTCGACGACCCGCGCCGACATCCTTCAGGCGATCCCCGACATGCGTCGGGTGGACGGCACGACGGTCGAGTACGACGCGCGCGACATGACCGAGGCGTACGCGCTGATCCGCCTGATGTATCGCTACGTGAGCTGGTAGGCGGTGGTTCTGCCCCGACCGGTGGCGCGCCCCTTGAGGGGCGCGAACGCCGCGCCTCACCTGTCACGAAACCGGGCTTTCCTGATCATGCTCGCACGCGGTCTCTTCGTCGCCCTCCTCACGCCCTACGTTGGCTGGCTGGTCTTCGCCTACGATTACCACTTCCTCGATGGCGTGAACCTAGCGCTGCACGAAGGCGGTCACCTCGTGTTCGCGGCCTTCGGCCAGACGCTGCAGGTCCTCGGCGGCACGATCGGCCAACTGTTCTTCCCCATCGCCTGCCTGGCGAGCTTCGCGCATCGAAAGCAGGTCTTCGAGACGGCCGTCTGCGGAATCTGGGCCGCCGAAAGCTTGATGTACACAGCGCAGTATCTGGGCGATGCCCGGGCACAGGCGCTGCCGCTCGTCGGCGGCCACATCCATGACTGGAACCATCTGCTGTCGCAGGCTGGGCTACTGGGATGGAGTGAATCGCTCGGCACGGCGCTGCATGTCGTCGCCAGCGTTGCGGCCATGGCCGCGCTCACTGTGGCGATCCGGCACGTCCGCCCAAGCCAAGCGGTGAGTGCCCCCTAGTCCCGGTAGTTCTCGAACTGCAACGGGATGTCGAGCTTGGCCTCCTTGAGCAGCGCGATCACCTGCTGGAGTTCGTCGCGCTTCTTGCCCGTCACCCGCAGCTTGTCGCCCTGGATGGCGACCTGTACCTTGAGCTTCGTCACCTTGACGCGCTTGACGATGTCGCGCGCTATCTCCGATTCGACACCTGAGCGCACGGCGATCAGCTGCCGGGCCTCGCCCACGTTGACTTGAGGCTCGTCGAGCTTCAAGCAGCGGATGTCGATCTTCCGGCCGACGAGCCGCTTGGTCAAGATGTCGTACATCTGCCGGAGTTGGAATTCGTCGGGCGCCTTCATCGTGACCTGCTCGTCCTCGAGCTCGAACGTGGCGTTCGTGCCCTTGAAGTCGAAGCGCGTCGTCAGCTCCCGGTTCGCCTGGTCGACGGCGTTCCTGACCTCCTGCCGATCCACTTCCGAGACGACGTCGAACGATGGCATCTGTTCCTCCGATGAGCCGGCGCGATGTTCCGAAAACACTCTTGCTCGTGGCAGTATGTCACCTTAGCTGATGCGGTACCGAGAGTTCCCGGTCGATCCGAGGCTGGCGCCCTACGTACGGCTGATCTGGCTGCTGGACATCGACGACCCGGCCGACTTCGGCCCGCCCGAACGGGTGATGCCCGACGGCATCGTCGAGGTCGTCTTCCCCTTCGGTGCGCCGCTCGGCATCCGGTTCGCGGGCGAGCCGTTCGCGCCGCACGCCAGCAGTTTCGCCGTCTCGCAGACCCACCGGTTCGTCGAGATCAGGCCGAACGCGCCAGCCGGCTTCCTCTCGGTGCGTTTCCACCCCTGGGGCGCGTATCACTTCTTCGACGTGCCGGTCTCGGCAATCGCCGACCGCGCGGTTGGCCTCGACGCGCTGTGGGGGCCGCCGGCCGCGACGCTGCAGGAGCGGCTCGCCGGGGCCTCGGGTGACATCGAGCGGGTGGCGCTCGTGGAGCACTTCCTGATCGACCAGCTCGAGCGGCACGCGAAACGGGATGTCAGGCCGGCGGTCGAGGCGGTCTGGGAGCGCCGGGGGCAACTCGGCGTGTCGTCGTTGTGCGCTCGGCTCGGCGTCACCGAGCGCACGCTCGAGCGCACGTTCGGCGCTGCGCTGGGCACCTCGCCGAAGCACTTCGCCTGCCTGACCCGCTTCCTCAACGTCTGTGACCGGCTCCGCGACGGTCGCTGGGAGAGCCTGAGCGAGGTGGCGCACGCCGGCGGCTACTACGACCAGTCGCACTTCAACGCCGACTTCAAGGCGTTCGCCGGCATCAGCCCGTCCGGCTTCGTGGCCCACCAGCACATCGCCTATCTCGAAATCTAGATGGGGCGCCTTGCGCCCCAAGCCCCACGCGGCGTCCTCCGCGGGGACCCCGAGAGCCCCACTCCGGACACCGCCAGGCGTGCTGTGCGCGCCTTGATCCTCCAAGAACTGCCTTGCGCCCCAGGCCCTACCGACGAGCGGGCCCGAAAAGCGGTGTCGGATTCTTCCAAGCCACGTTTCGCCCGCGTGCGATATCGTCTCGTCATTCATGGAGGTCCCTGTGACGAAACGAGTCCTCACCGCCATCGCTGCCGCCACCTGCCTGTCATTGCCGCTCATCGCTCAAGAGCCCGACACCTCAAGCCGGATCAACGCGCTCGACTACTTCGTCGGCTCGTGGACCGGCGAGGAATCGGCCAGCATCGGTCAGGGGCGAGGTGAGCGCACCTACGAGCGGGCGCTCCAGGGCACGTATCTGCTCGGCCGGAACCGCTCCCTCTTCCAACCGCAGGAAGGGCTACCCGAAGGCGACGACCACCTCGACTGGACCTGGTTCAGCTACGACGCCGAGCGAGAGACCTACGTCGTCCGCCAGTTCAACAGCGAAGGCTACGTCAACCGCTTCGTCATGGATGCGGGTTCGGACGTTCCCAACCGGATGAGCTTCACACTGGAGGCGACCGAGAACGCGCGCGGCGGAACCGGCCGGCTCGCCTACCGGGTCATCGACGACGACACCTTCGAGGAGACCTTCGAGTTCGCCTGGCCCAACTCCGACCAGCGCTTCACCGTCAGCAACCGCTGGACGCGGGTCCAGGACTAGCCTCCGGCTTTCTCCCCTTCCGCCTCGCCCGCCAGGGGGAGGGGCGCCGCCCCTAGTCCACCAGACAAGCGCCCTGGCGCTTCTCAACCCAAGACATATACTGACCAGCAATTGGCCACTTAGACTGACTGGTCGATTTGCGGGCGCCCCGAAGGCGGGGGCAATTCGTCGCCGATGGGCGGACGATGCGATCGAACTAACCCGCCGTTGCACCTGACGGCCACTAGTTCGGTCGTAGGCCGCAGGTGAGCGGCAGTGCGTTAGGCCGACTGGCAACCTGGAGGAGGCAGCATGAAAGATAGGCGATCGCGAAGGGAGTTCATGGGATTGACGGCGGGGGCCGTGGCAGGCACCTTCGGGAGCCCATGGCTCGGCCGACCCGTGGCCACCGCAGCCGGCGCGGAGGCCGGCGACGCGGATCTCGTGGTCACCAATGCGAGGGTCTACACCGTTGATTCGAACATGCCAAGGGCCGAGGCATTTGCTGTGAGGAACGGCCGATTCATCGCCGTCGGCACGAACGACGAGATCAGGGAGACCGCCGGCGCGGACACGCGCGTCATCGACGCGAGGCAGATGACAGTAGTGCCCGGCTTCACCGACTGCCACAATCACGCGTCCGGCACGACATTGCTCGAAGCGGTTCTGGTCGGCAACCCGTTCGAGGTCGAGTTTGTGACCATCGCCAGCATCGTCGAGAAGCTCCGGGCGAAAGCCCGGGAGACACCGCCCGGCACCTGGGTCAGTGGGTCTTTCTTCGACGACACGAAGTTGCAGGACGGCCGCGAGCTCAACATTCACGACCTCGACCAAGCGTCAACCGACCTCCCGGTCGTGGTCCGTCATCGCGGCGGCCACACCTCGTTCTACAACACCAAGGCCTTCGAGCTGGCAGACGTCAACAAGAGCACGCCCAATCCGCCTGGCGGCACCTTCGACAAGGACGCGAACGGTGACCTCACCGGCCGCGTGACCGACCGTGCGCGCAGAGTCTTCAACGGTGTCGGCGAGCGCCCAACTTTCACCGCGGATGAGAGGTTGCAGCGCGCCCGCGACGGCCTCGCGTACATCTCGAAGCAGTTTGTCCGCTATGGCCTGACGAGCGTCCACCACCAGGGCGGCGATCTGAGCGCCCTGCAGGACGTGCGGGCGCGCGGCGACCTCCTGCACCGGGTGAGCTACGAGGTCCGCGGTGACTTGCTGGAGGCGATGATTGCCAACGGCATCAAGACCGGCTTCGGCGACGAGTGGATCCGGTTCGGCGCTACCTCCGAGCACACGATCGACGGTTCGTTCTCGGAGCGCACGATGGCGATCAGCACGCCGTACCCTGGCGTCGACCCCCCATACCAGGGCAATATCACGGAGACGCAGGACGTCCTCGACGCCTGGGTCGAACGGGTGCATCGGGCGGGCATCCAGCCCAACGTCCACGCGAACGGGGATGTCGTCATCGACATGGCGCTCACCGCTTTCGAGCGGGCCCAGCGACTGTTCCCACGAGTCGACGTCCGCCCCAAGATTACCCATTGCACGCTGATCAACGACGACCTGCTGCGGCGCATGAAAGCGCTCGACGCCGTTCCCGCTCCGTTCACCACGTACGCGTATTACAACTCCGACAAGTTCCGTTTCTACGGCGAAGAGCTGATGAAGAGGTGCATGGCTTTTCGCTCCTTCCTCGACGCAGGGATTCTCGCGGCAGCGGGCTCGGACTTCAGCCCAGGCCCATTCGCACCGCTGATGGGCATCCAAGGGATGGTCACGCGCAAGGGCTGGGACGGGAAGATCTGGGGCGCCAATCAGAAGATCACCGTGGAGGAAGCGATCCGCGTGAACACTCTCCACGGCGCGTACGCATCGAAGGAGGAGACGATCAAGGGCTCGATCACGCCGGCGAAACTGGCCGATTTCGTCGTTCTCTCAGAAGACCCGCACACGATCGACCCCGAGAAGATCAAGGACATTGAGATCGTACGGACCGTCGTAGGCGGGAACACCGTGTACGAAGCATAGAGCCATGGGCCGCGACTACGTCCATGGCTACAACGGGCGAGAGAGTGAGCGCCTGTACGACCAAGCTGAGACATTGGTCGATCTGTTGCGCTCGCTGACCTTGGCCAGCGGGTCGAGTGGGTGCGGTCCGACTTTCAAGGACTGTCCCAGACGCGCACCATGCCCGACGACTTCGATCTCGTGATCTCGTCGTATGCACTTCACCATCTGAACGCGCAGGAAAAGCGGGCTATCCTGACGTCGGTCGTCCAATCGATCAAGCCAGGAGGCTGGTTCCTGAACGCGGACATCGTGGTGGCCGAAGCTCCGGCTGTCGAGCGGCGGATCCAGGAGCTTCGTGTCGCAGGTGTCACCGCTCGCGCGCCGGCGGACGACGAGCGCTTCGGCAGACTCGACGTCACGAGACAGTTTCTCGACGACCTCGAAACCGCGGAACAGGACCAGCCACAGACGGTGGATGAGGAACTGCGGATTCTCCGTGAATCTGGCATCGCGAATGCCGAAGTGTTCTGGAAGGAATATCGTGAGACCGTGATCGGCGGTTCGAAGGCGAATAGCAGATGACCAGTCGTTCGAACTCGAGCGCCAGGTAGCCTCAGGACTTTAGTAGATGACTTCCAGATATCCGTGTTGGGCAATGCTCATTGCCGCCGTGGCTCTGGCTAGCCTCGGTTCGGCTCAAACACCCCTTACCTTGCCGGCTGTGCCCGAGGCTCCTGATCCGGCTGCGCGCTACGTCTTTTATCTTCACGGGCGGATCATCGAAACGGATGGACGTAGGCCGGCGCACCCCGACTACGGTGTGTACGAATACGACCAGATTCTCCGAGCGCTGAGCGAGTCGGGCGTCCAGGTGGTCAGCGAGCAACGCTCGCCCGATACGGGAATCGGGGAGTACGGGCAGACGGTAGCCAAGCAAGTGTCATCCCTGCTGGGCAAAGGCGTGCCGGCTTCCCAGATCGCCGTCGTGGGATTCTCGAAAGGCGGCCTGATCGCCATCGCTGTGTCGTCGCTCCTCGGAGAGCCGATCAACTACGTGCTGCTTGCTGCCTGTAGTGAGATCGTGTTCGGCACCCGGGAGTTCAGCGTCAGCGGTCGAGTCCTTTCGATCTTCGAAGAGAGTGACGAGAACGGCGCATCCTGTCGTCCCTTGTTCGAGCGCTCCACGATGGTCGACGAGACCCATGAGATTCAGATCGAAACGGGAGCGCGACACGGCGCGTTCTATTGACCGCGACCCGAGTGGTTGGAACCGACGGTGCGATGGATCAAGGGCAGCGAACGCTAGATGGAGACTGAAGCCAGAGACGGCGCGCCCGTGCGGGTTCCACCGCCCCTGGTCTACCTCGCGGCGGTGGTCGCGGGCATCGGACTGCAGCTCGCTTGGCCGCTATCCATCGGGCTGGCGCGGGGCCCGCGCGTCGCTCTGGGCGTGCTGGTTGTCCTCCTTGGTGTCCCGCTCCTGGTCGCGGCGATGAGGCTCTTTCGCGAGACGGGACAAGATCCCAAGCCGTGGCTCGCCACTCCCGAAGTCATCAGCCGCGGTGTCTACCGCTTCACGCGCAATCCGATGTACGTGAGCCTCGCTCTCGGCCAGACGGCGCTCGGCATCGGCTTGGGCAACCTCTGGATCCTGTTGCTGGTCCCGATCGCCTGCATCGTCATCCAGATCACGGCCATTCGACACGAAGAGGCCTACCTCGAGCGGAAGTTCGGCGACTCCTACCGCGACTACAAGAAGTCCGTGCGCCGCTGGATCTGAGCTCGATCCGTAGCGTGGTTGAGGCGAACGCTTGACATGCAACCTCATGGTTGCATACAGTCCCGGCGTGCCAGATGTCTTCGCGGCGGTTGCCGACCCGACCCGCCGGCGCCTCCTCGAGCGGCTGCGGACCGGCGGTGCGCTGTCGGTGACGGAGCTGTCCGCACCGCTTCCGATCAGCCGGCAGGCGGTGACGAAGCACCTCGGCCTGCTCGAACGCGCCGGCCTCATCGAGCACGAGTGGGCCGGGCGCGAGCGGCTGCACCGGCTCAGGCCGAAGCCGCTCCAGCGGGTAGACACGTGGCTGGCACCGTACGCCCGAGCCTGGGACCGTCGCCTGGCGCGGCTGGCCCGCCATCTGGACGAACATCCCTGAGGACCGACGACGATGAATACCGCCGCAACCAACGTCATCGAGCGACGGCTCGAACTGACCGCCCCACCCGAGCGCGTCTGGGCAGCGCTGACCGATCCGGTCGAGATCGCACAATGGTTCGGTGACAGCGCCGAGTTGGACCTTCGCCCGGGCGGCCACGGCTACTTCGGCTGGACGACCCACGGACGATTCGCGGCGCGCGTGGAGACAGTCGAGCCACCGTCGCGGCTGGCCTGGCGGTGGATGCACGCACCGGGCGCCGACTTCGACGAAGCGGCTTCGACGCTCGTCGAATGGGTCCTCACGCCGCGCGACGGCGGCGGGACAATCCTCGAAGTACGCGAGTCGGGCTTCAAGACCGAGGCCCATCTCGAGGAGAACACCGGCGGCTGGAAGGCCGAGCTGGCCGATCTCACCGCGCATCTGGGCACCTGACCCACCTGCTGGAAAGCCGTGGCGGATTGGCGGTCGCTCTGGCTATAATCCCGGCCTCGGCGGCGTAGCGCCGCCAGCTGGGAGATCTCGATGCCACAGTCAGAGCCGAAGCCGAAGCCCACGACTCGAATCATCCTTGCCGCAACGGCCGTGGCCGTTCTGGCCTTGGGCGCGTTCTCACTGACCCAGGAACAGGGCGACCCGAGCGCAACCGAGGTCTGGGAGCCCGAGCCGGTGATGGTGATCCCCGGCGCGGCGGGCGGGCCGCCGTCGGACGCCGTCGTGCTCTTCGATGGCGCCGACCTGTCGGCCTGGGAGTCGCGGAACGGCGGCGGGGCCGCGTGGGTCGTCGACGAGGACGAGGGCACCCTCACGGTCGATCCCGATGCCGGCGACATCGTCACGAAGCAGGGCTTTGGCGATGTCCAGCTGCACGTCGAGTGGCGGACGCCTTCAGTCGTGCGGGGGCGCAGCCAGGACCGGGGCAACAGCGGTGTCTACCTGCAGAGTCTGTACGAAGTGCAGGTCCTCGACTCGTACGAGAACCCGACCTATGTGAACGGCCAGGCCGGCGCGATCTACAAGCAGCACATCCCGCTGGTCAATGCCTCGCGACCGCCGGGTGCCTGGCAGATCTACGACATCATCTTCATGGCGCCACGGTTCGACGCCGACGGCTCGGTCGAACAGCCGGCGACGATGACCGTGCTCCACAACGGCATCCTCATCCAGAACCATGCCGTGCTCACCGGGGCGAGCGCCAACGTCGGCGAAGCGAGGTACGAGGCCCACGGTCCGCTGCCGCTCCTGCTCCAGGACCACGATCACCCCGTCAGCTACCGGAACATCTGGCTGCGAGAGCTGTAAGAGCGAAGAATGAAGAGCTCGAGAGTCGGCGGCCTGGGCTTGCTCGTGGCCCTGGCTGCATCGTCGTGCGCGCGGCCCGCACCGATCGCGCGGCCGGCGCCGCCGCCGCTCGATGCGATGCACCGGGTCATCCCCATCCCCGTGTCGGTCGTGGCCTCGACCGGAAACAGTTTCGTCGTCGGACCCGCCACGGCGATCGTCGTGACACCCGACGAAGCCGAGGCGATCGAGATCGGCCGCTTCCTGTCTGATCTGATCGGGACGGCGGCCGGACCGGAGACGCCGCAGGTCGTCGGCGGCGAGGGAACGATCCCGGAAGGCAGTATCCACCTCACCCTCGACGCGGCAGCCGCCACGGGCGACGAGGGCTACGAACTCGAGATCGCCCCAAACGGTGTCGTCATCGCTGCCGAACAACCGGCCGGGCTGTTCTACGGCGTCCAGACACTCCGCCAGTTGCTACCTCCGTTCGTCGAGTACGACGCAGTGAGGCTAGACGCGGCGCGGTCGGTCGGCGTGCCGGCTGTGACGATCGTTGACGGCCCACGATTCGCCTGGCGCGGATCGATGCTCGACGTGGCGCGTCACTTCCACTCGGTCGACGACGTGAAGCGCTATCTCGATCTCATGGCGCTCTACAAGATGAACCGCCTGCACCTGCATCTGGCCGACGACCAGGGGTGGCGGCTCGAAATCGCATCGTGGCCGAACCTGACGACGCATGGCGGCAGCACGGAAGTGGGTGGCGGGCCGGGCGGATACTACACGCGGGCGGACTATGCCGACATCGTCGAGTACGCACGGCGGCGATTCATCACGATCGTTCCGGAAATCGACATGCCGGGGCACACCAACGCGGCGCTCGCCTCGTACGCCGAACTGAACTGTGACGGCGTCGCGCCGCCGCTCTACACGGGCACGAACGTCGGCTTCAGCACGCTCTGCGTCGACAAGGACGTCACGTACCGCTTCATCGACGATGTCGTCCGGGAGCTGGCCACCCTCACGCCCGGCGACTACATTCACATCGGCGGCGATGAAGTCGAGCGGCTCAGCGAAGCCGAGTACGCCGCGTTCATCGAGCGCGCCCAGGCGATCGTACTACGCCACGGCAAGCAGGTGATCGGCTGGGACGAGATCGCCCACGCGCAACTGGCTCCCGGAACCGTGGTCCAGCACTGGCGGCCGCGGGAATCGCCGGTGCCGGCGATCGCACAGGGTGCCAAGATCATCGCCTCGTCGGCCGACCGGACCTACCTCGACATGAAGTACACGCCCCAGACCCCGCTGGGGTTGAGCTGGGCGGGGTTCATCGACGTCCGCACCGCCTACGCGTGGGACCCAGCCACGCTCTACGACGGGATCGATGACTCATCGATCCTCGGCGTGGAAGCGCCGATCTGGTCGGAAACGATCGCGCACCTGAGCGACATCGAGCGGATGGCGTTTCCGCGGCTCCCCGCCATCGCGGAGATCGCCTGGTCGCCCGAGGACCGCCGGAGCTACGACGACTTCAGTCGACGGCTCGGCGCGCAGGCACCGCGCTGGTCGGCGCTCGGCGTCAATTACTACCGCGCGCCTGAGATCCTCTGGGAGCGTTGAGGGAACCGGCAGCGTGGCGCGGGCCTGGACTCCCTGTTTTCAGTGTCGAATCGCGGTTCAGTAGAGACCGGCCGAACCGGCGCTCGACGGCGAAGCGCAGGCGAACATTTTGCCGATTTCCGCGTGGAGTCGCGCCGGGGACTCATGTTAAGCTGCGGTGTCCAGAAGAGGCCCTTTCGGCGGACCGCGGGCGCGGGTACGTTCCGGCGGGCCGCCATGGGAACACGCGGAGGACGAAGTGGCTGACTACAAATACATTGGCAAGGACTATCAGACTCCGGACATCGTCGCGAAGGTGACGGGCCAGGCGAAATACGCCGAGGACTTCCGCGCCGAGGGCATGGTGTTCGCGAAACTGTTGCTGAGCCCGATGCCGCACGCCCGCATCACGCGCATCGACGCGAGTGAAGCGCTGGCGATGGACGGCGTCGAGGGCATCCTCACCGAGGACGACATGCCACCGCTGCAGCGGGAAGGCGTCCAGGAGCGCGCGCTCAACTCCACCGAGCCCCTGTACGAAGGCCAGCCGATTCTCGCGATCGCGGCCGTTGACGAGACCACGGCCGCCGACGCCATCGAGAAGATTCAGATCGACTACGAGCCGCTCCCGTTCGCGGTCGACCCGATGGAGAGCCTGCGGCCGGGCAGCGCGAACGCACGGCTGGACGGCAACGCCTTCACCGGCCGCGAGGTCGCGACGATCAAGTGGCCCGAGGAGGTCTGGGCCGCGGCGGAACCCGGCCAGTTGCCGATGGGCGAAGCCGGCGAAGAGTGGGAACACGGCGACGTGGAAACGGCGCTCGCCGCCGCCGACCTCGTGCTGGACGAGACGAGCGTCCAGGCCACCACCTCGCATCAACCGCTCGAGACGCGAACCGCGATGGCCTACTGGCAGAACGGCAAGTGCTACTTGCACTGCTCGACGCAGAGCACGGTGCGCAGCCACGCGCCGGCCGCCAACTGGATCGGCATCGATCCCGAGGACCTGGTCCTCATCGCCGAGTATGCGGGCGGCGGGTTCGGCAGCAAGATTCCGGGCTCGATCTTCGAAGCGATTCCGGCGCTGCTCTCGCGGAAGATCGGCAAGCCGGTCATGATGCGGATCAACCGGCAGGAAGAGAACTACATCGGCCGCGCCCGCCCCGGCTATCAGTCGCGGGTCAAGGCCGGGTTCACGTCCGACGGCCGCCTCACCGCACTGGACGTGTACATCGTCCAGGAGAACGGTCCCTACAATCGGCAGGGTGACTTCTTGACGACCGGGCGGTTGGCATCGCTCGTCCACCAGCCGGAGAACATTCGGTTCCGCGGCGTGAGTGTCATTACGAACACCCCGCCCCACGCGTCGCAGCGCGGGCCGGGCGGTGTTCAGCAGGTCACGCTGATCGAGCCGATCATGGCGAAGGCCGCGCGCCAGCTCGGCATCGACCAGGTCGAGTTCCGGCGGATTAATTCACCAAGCGGCGCCGCCGAGTACGGCCCCGCCAACGACGAAGGTGTCCGCCGCAACGTGACGAGCGCCAATGTCCGCGAGGCGCTCGACATGGGCGCCGAGATCTTCAACTGGGAAGAGCGCCGGCAGCGTAGCGGCCAGCGCAACGGCACGAAGGTGACCGGCGTTGGCGTCGCCGTGAGTTCGTATGTCGGCGGCAGCCTCGGGTACGACGGCCTGTTCGTCATCAAGCCCGACGGCAAGCTCTACGTCACGTCGGGCCCCGGCAACCTCGGCACGCATTCGGTCTTCGACACGACCCGGGCGGCCTGCGAGGTGCTGGACTTCCCGTTCGAGAACGTGGAAGTCACCTGGGGCGACACCAGCAGGAACCTGCCCTGGAGCGCGAGCCAGGGTGGCAGCCAGACGACCCACGCCCACACCCGGGCGAACTGGGCGGCCGGGCTCGACGCCAAGCGGAAGTTGCAGGAGATTGCCGCGCGCGATCTCGGCGGATCGGCCGACGACTACGACGTCGCGGACGGTCGGGTCTTCCACCGATCCAATCGCTCACGGTATCTGACGTTCGCGCGTGCCGCGGAGCGGGCGATCCAGCTCGGCGGCACCTACGACGGCCACGAGCTGCCCGAAGACATCAATCCCTTCACGGTCACGTCGGCGACCAATCTGGCTGGCCAGGGGCTGATGGGCATCGCGCGTGACAACTTCGGGCGCGACGGCGACACCTACACGTTCGTCGTCGGCTTCGCCGAGGTCGAGGTGGACGTCGAGACCGGACACGTCCGCATCGTCGACTACACGGCGACGGCCGATTGCGGCGTCATTCTCCACCCGCGCAGCCTAGGCGGCCAGATTCACGGCGGCTCCGTGCAGGGCTTCGGCCACGCACTGAAGCAGAAGTGGGTCTTCGACCAGCACTGGGGCCTGGGAGTAGCGAAGCGGTTCTACTCGAACAAGCCGCCGACGCTCCTCGATGGCCCACTCGAGATGCAGTGGGGCGCGCTGGATACTCCCGATCCGCAGACGCCGGTCGGTTCGAAGGGAATCGGCGAGCCGCCGCAGGGTGCGGGCGCGGGCGCGATTGTCACCGCCATCGCCGATGCGATCGGCGACGAGCATATGCGCCGGACGCCGGCGACGCCGGACATGATTCTGAGTTCGCTGGAAGAAGGCCCGGACGGCCAGCTGACAGCGCATCTCGGCTAGCCAGCGCCCGATCCGGAATTGCGCCAAGGGGGACGGCCACGCCGTCCCCCTTGCTTTGTACGCCCTGTACGCCGCACCTGACCTGACCATGCCTCGCGCCACCGTCGCCGTCCTCCGCACCCAGCCGTCGACGGTCGTCGACGACTACCACGCCCTGATGAACCTGGCCGGGTATCGCCAGGTCGTCGACCCCGCGGTCGACACGGCGCTCAAGGTCAACATCTCGTGGCACTTCTTCTTCCCGGGCAGCTCGACGACGCCGTGGCAACTCGACGGCGTGATCCGCGCGATGAAGCAGGATGGCTACGACCCGGCACGGATTCATGCCTGCCACAATCGAACGGTCGTCATCGACGCGCATCTAGGCGAGCGCGAGAACAAGCACCTGCCGGTCGTCGAGGCGCATGGCCTGCGCAACGTCCACCTGTACGAGGGCGAGGAGTGGGTGCATATTCGGGATGCCGTGGGCGACCTGGCCGATCGGTTCCTCTGCCTGAACGACGTCTACCCTCAGGGCTTTCTGATTCCGAAGCGGTTCATCGGCGAGAACATCATTCATCTGCCGACCGTGAAGACACACGTCTTCACGACGACGACCGGCGCCATGAAGAACGCCTTCGGCGGCTTGCTGAACGAGCGGCGCCACTGGACGCACCCGGTGATCCACGAAACGCTCGTGGACCTGCTGATGATTCAGCAGAAGATCCACCGCGGCGTGTTCGCGGTCATGGACGGCACGTTCGCCGGCGACGGCCCCGGGCCGAGATGCATGACCCCCCACGTCAAGAACGTCATCCTGGCCAGCAGTGACCAGGTGGCAATCGACGCCGTGGCGGCCAAGCTGATGGGATTCGACCCGCTGTCGATCAAGTACATCCGCCTGGCACACGACGCCGGCCTGGGATGCGGCGACCCACGAGAGATCGCCATCGCCGGCGATGAGGCCGCCGCGTCGGAATCGTGGAACTTCGTCGGACCGTTCCGCAAGATGACCTTCGCCTCGCGGATGCAGCACAAGATCTACTGGGGCCCGCTGCGCCGGCCGCTGGAGTGGTCGCTCAAGACCGTGCTGGCCCCGTGGGCCTACCTGGCCAGCGTCCTCTACCACGACAGTTTCTGGTATCCGTTGAAGGGCCGAGCCGTGATGCGCGAGGTCCTGACCAGCGACTGGGGGCGATTGTTTCGGGGGTGGGAACACGCCGCCTCCGACGGGCGGGGCTATCAGGTCGAGGGCCTGCCGGCCGGAACGCTCCGGCGCACCGGCCTACGCGCGCTCCTCACCTCGTTCGGTATTCTCGGCACCTGCCTCAGGGAAGCGCCCGAGTTCGCGAACCGCCGCAGGCGCCTCGCCGAAGCGCCTGCGCGAAGGCGGGCCGGCCGCTCCTGACCTGCCTCGCCGAAGCGCCTGCGCGAAGGCGGGGGGGTAGCGCTCTACTGCTCCTGCTGGTTGTCCGACAGTTCGGACGACTGGCCCTTGACGTAGGTGTCGAACCAATCGAGCCACCGCGCCCAGAGGTCCAGATAGTTCTCCTTCGCGCGCGGGCCGTGCGACTCGAACGGATAGACGTAGAGCGCCGCGGTCTTCCCGAGGCCCGTGAGCGCCTGCATCATCCGCTCCGACTGGATCAGGAAGGTCCCGGAGTTGTTGTCCTGCTCGCCGTGATACATCAACAGCGGTGAGTGGATCTGATCGGCGTAGAAGTACGGCGAGATCTCCAGGTAGGTCGTCGGCGCGTCCCAGATGAACCGGCGCTCGCCCTGGAAGGCCATCGGCGTCAGCGTCCGGTTGTAGGCGCCATCGCCGGCGATCCCGGCCTTGAAGTACGGCGTGTGGGCCAGCAGGTTGGCGGTCGTGAACGCGCCATAGCTGTGGCCGCCGTGCCCGATCCGGTCGACGTCGACGTAGCCCATCTGATCGACCTTCCGGATCGCCGCGTACATCGTCTCGGTCGTGTCGGCGACGAAATGGTCGTTGAAGCGCCCTTCGGTGCCGAGGATCGGAATGTCCGGATAGACGACGGCATAGCCCTGTGTCAGCCAGATGTCCGACCACCGGAGGAAGCTAAGTGGCGTGAAGGCGTTGTGATTGCGGGCGCGGATGGCGCCCCGCGCGTACGCCTCGGGGGTCGCGTACTCGCGCGGGTAGGTCCAGAAAATCGCCGGCACCCGCTGGCCGGGCCGGTAGTCGGTCGGCAGTGAAATCCGCCCCTGGACCAACAGGCCGTCCCGCCGTGTGAAGTCGAAATCGATGCGGCGCGCCGCGGTAACCTCGGGATACGGGTCGGCGTTCTCGGTCAGGTTGTCCCAGCCACCGTCGGTGCTCCAGAGATAGCTGTCGGGCGGAGCCGACTTCGTCTCGCGGCTCACGATCATACGCGTCAGATCGTCGTCGAGCGCGACGAGCGGCTCATCGTAGGCATCGGCCGAACCCTCGAACAGACGGTTCGAGGCGCCGGTGGCGATCTCGACCCGATCGACGAACGGCTGGGGTGTGAACGTCTCACGATAGCCAGGTCCCTGCAGGTAGGCCGCCGTTCCATCGGATGACGTCAGCACGGCCGTGACGCCGTTGCCGTCCTGGCGCGTCAACAGCTCGCCTGGCAGTTCCAGCACGTCGTCGGGATCGTACTCGGCCAGGACCACCTCGCCGCCGGCGCCTGCCGCCAACCGGTAGGCGACGATCCGCCGGTCGCCGTCCTCCGCGATCTCGGCGAACACGGGACCACCGGTGGCCGCGAACCCGAGGCCGCTGTAGCGGCCGCTGGTCGAGGCGAGGACCGTTGCGTCATCGACGTCGAACGGTGCCACGACCGTCAGGATCCGATCCTGGCGCTCTTCCTCGGCATCCTCGGCATCGTCATCCGCCTTCGGCGCCGGGGCGAGCCACGCCAGCCCCTCGCCGTCGGGCCGCCAGACCACCTCGCGCGGCAGATCGCGGTCGGGGCGGTCATCGCGCCCGGACGGCTCGTGCAGCGGCACCTGACGAATCGTCGAGACGACAGCGCCGTCGAGGCCGACGACATCCAGGTCGCGGCCGAAGCTCGTGTAGCCGACGATGTACGAGAACGGCTCGACCAGTCGCTCGCGTAGGATGTGCTGTCCGTCGGGCGACAGCGCGATCGACGTGTACATCGCTGGGTCGCCGATCGGCTGCAGATCCCGCCCCGGGCGAAGGCGTGCGAGCTGAGCGGTCGTGTAGTACCGGAACAGGTCGGCGTCGTGCTCGGTCCGCAGCAGGAACGGCAGCGTCCGGGTCGGCGTCGCCTCCTCGCGCGATCGCCGGACGACCGGCCCAGTCGGAACGGCGCCGGCATCGGGTTCAGCTCCACGCGAGGCCGGCACCGTGAGGGCGAGCAGTGAACCGTCGGGAAGCCACTGGATCATCCGGGACGGCACGCTGGGCGCGCCGAATCCCGCACGCGCGGCCAAGGTCGCCATGACGCGCGCATCGCTCAGCCGTTCGGCAGTACCGGTCGCGACGTCGGCCGTCCAGACCTCGGTGCCGTCGGCCAGGTGCGCCAGGAACGCGAGCCGCCGTCCATCCGGCGACCAGATCGCGTCGCTGACGTAGAACCCGCCCGGCAGGTCGATCGACCACTGCCTCCGATCGGCCAGCGAGTACACGTCATAGCCTCGGATGCCGTAGGTGGCGAGCCGCCACTCACGATCGACCTCGGGCATCAGCTCGAGCATCCCCAGCCTCAACGTCCGGCGCGCCAGCGACTCGAGGCTCGACAACTCGTCGGATCGAGGAATCAGGAAGTGCTCGCCGTCCGGGCTCAACCGATCGAGTGTCGCGAGGTTCTTGTCCCGCTCGAACAGGTCCTGCACCGACGGCGGCGGCAGGACGTAGCTGTCGGAGGGGTCGATCTGGGCGCTCGCAGGCGCCGACAGCACTGCCGCGGCCAGGAGTACTCCGGCGAAGGTCAAGGGGACAGTAGGGCGGCGCCGCGGTTTCCGTGGCTTCTGTCTGTTGGCTATTGTCATGCCAATCCTCCTGATGCAGGCCCCGATCGCATACCCGTCACGCCCATCCAAGCTGTTGAAGGCTGAAGGTGTCGTTCCAGATCTTCGTCATGTGACGGATCTTGTCACCCTCGAACTGCATGACGTACACGTAGTCTGCCTCCACATGTTTTCCTGTCGGTGGCACCGGACCGCCCTCACCCGTGTGAGTGCCCCGGAAGACCGCGTACGCGGTTACGTTGTTGCGACCTTCGTCGACGGCGAATGACCGGATCTCATACTTGCCATCGGGCACGGGCGTGAATAGCCCTTTCATCCACTCGGTGTAGGCCTGCAAGTTGTCGACATCCGCCAGCGCCGCGGCCTGGGCAGAAAACGTCGCACCTGAGTGGCAGTACTGCTGGCACCCGTCCCAGCCCTTTCCTGTTTCGCAGGCATCGAGGAACTGTTCAGCCGCTTCCTTGATCGCACTCATCGAAGATGCTCCTTCCTGACTCGAATGTACCGAGCCCCTTACCCTAGCCCTCTCCCATCCGGGGAGAGGGGACTCCCGATTCGCGTCCGGTCGAACACTGGCGCCGGATTGCGCGGCGAGGTCGACTAGCTCGGCATCATGATGTGGGCGGTCAATGTCCCCGGATTCATGATCCACGCTCCGCCCTCTCTGGGATTCTCGGGCAGGCCGGTCGATTCGGTCGTGGCGCCGGGCACGGCGATCATGAGGTGGTGCGGTCGAGCCTCTTCTCGAGTGGCGCCGTTGACGCTCCACCACATCGACCCATACTCGGGGCTCACGCGGGTCCCGGCCTCCTCCCACTCCTTAAGCATCGCCTCCGACGTCTCCCGGTCGCCGGTCGACTCGGCCCGCAGGTTCTGCGCAATGCGGTCGTAGTTGGCGACGCTGGTGCACTGCACGGCGAACGGCGCCCGCAGTGGGAAGCCGGACAGCTCGTAGCAGACCAGGCGGTTGGTCCCCTGCCGCAGCGTCTCGTATGTGAAGTCGTCAGGGTTCCACTTGACGACGGTGGCCTGATCACGCTGCCGGCTGGGCGCCGCCATCAAGGCCGTATCGACATCGGCCTGTGACGCACCTGGTTCGAGCGGTGGTGGCGGCTGCGGGGCACGGCCGCGTTGTGTGAAGGAAGCGGTCGATACCGCCAGAATGACAGCGACGAACAGTGCGATTCGCTTCATGTGGACCTCCTACGGTTCACGAACGGTCGGATACTCGATGCCAAGCTGTTCCAGATAGGTATCGTACCGCGTCGGATCGAAGTAGTACTCGCTCATCTCCTCCCTGAACTCCTCCATGATCTCGGCGTTCAGGTGCGTCGCCGGCCGGTCGTCCGCGCTGATGAACGGGATGTACTCCTGCTCCGCCGTCTGCACGTCGGTGAAGTAGGCCCGAGCCGCCTCGACCTTCTCGGGCTGCAGCAGGAAGTCGAGCGCGGTCATCGCCATCACCTTGGCGCCAGCCGTCGAACCCTTGTGCGCGATCGGCGTCGCCATCGCCACGGCGCTCGACCAGTGGTGGCCGCCGCCCCCGGTGCGGAAGTTCGCAGGAAACCGCAAGGTCACGGTCGGCACCTGCCACGAGATGTCGCCGATGTCGTCGGATCCGCCGCCGGTCCGCACGCCCTCCGGCGGACCACCCAGCTCACCCAGCTCGGTCGCCAGGCCGGTCGGCTCATCGACACCCATCTCCGTCTGCAGCGCCCGCGCCAGCGTCTGATCCGCCTCGCTCCATTCCGGCAGACCGACGGTGGTGATGTTCTCGTACATCGTCTCGGCGATGACCTTGTTGAAGTGGCGCGGCCAGGCCGAACCGAGAATCCGCCACTCGACCTCCGTATTGGTCATCTGGGCCGCCGCCTCCGCCGAAGTATTGCCAATCTCGAACAGTTCCTTGATGTGTTCGTAGTCCAGCTCGCGGAAGTAGTACCAGACGGAGGCAATCGAGGGCACGACGTTCGGCTGGTCCCCGCCGTCGGTGATCACGTAGTGCGTCCGCTGCGAGAGTCGGAGGTGCTCCCTGCGGTAGTTCATTGCGGCGGTCATCAACTCGACCGCGTCCAGGGCGCTGCGACCCGACCATGGCGATCCCGCCGAATGGGCCGATTCGCCGTGGAAGGTGTACTCCACCGAGACCAAACCATTGCCGCTGCCTTCGCCCCAGCTCACGCCCATGTTGCGGCCGACGTGCGTGAAGATCATGATGTCGACGTCCTGGAACAGGTTGCCTCGCACGAAGTAGGCCTTCGAGCCGAGCTGCTCCTCGGCCACGCCAGGCCAGAGCATGATCGTGCCGGCGATGTTCTCGCGCTCCATCAGCTTCTTGAGGACCAGCGCCGCGGTGACGTTCACGGCCTGGCCCGAGTTGTGGCCCTCACCGTGGCCCGGCGCACCCTCGATGATCGGATCGTGGTACGCGACGCCTGGCTTCTGCGAGGCTTTGGGAATGCCGTCGATATCGCTGCCGAACGCGATTACTGGCTCCCCCGATCCCCAGGTCGCGATCCAGGCGGTCGGCATCTCGGCGACGCCCCGCTCCACCTGGAAGCCGTTGTCCTCCAGGATGCCGGTCACGTGGCGAGAGGTCTCGATCTCCTGGAACCCCAGTTCGCCGAAGCTGAAGATCTGGTCGACGGTCTGCTGCGTGAACGTCCGCAGCGCCTCCACCTCGGCGACCGCCTCCTGCTTCAGGGCTTCGAGTCGCTCCGACTGCGCCCAGGCCGACCCAACCGATACGAATGCCGCGAGCATGACGACGGAAATGACGCGAACACTAGACATGGCAGTAATCCCCCTTCGGGTGCACCGATACTCGGCCTTCAGCCGATCAGCTGTCTGACGAGATTCCCCACGACGTCGCGCGCTTGAACGACGATGATCGTCAGCACGGTGAAGACAGCGAAACTGAACCAGCTGAACCAGATGGCCATTCTCGACGGATAGAACCGGCGATCCGTCTTCGGAATGATCGTAACGCAGTAGTAGACGTTCAGGAAGAACACGACCGGCGCAATGAAAAAGGCGAGCGCCGACGCGACCAGGACCAGTAGCACCGGTCGCGGCACGCCGTAGACGATGACCACGGAACTCACCAGCGAGAACAGCATGGTCGCGCGATAGATGTTGTACTCGGAATACCACCGGCGCCGATGCTCGTCCGTCAGATCTTCTCTGGCCACGCCCTGCAGCGACGCGGTCGACCGGAACATGTTCCGGCAGCAGGCGCCGACAACGCGCGGCCAGCCGTCGAAGTAGTTGAACGCGGTCGAGAATGTCGCGGCGAACGCGCCGAGAATGAACACGACCATCATCCACGGGCCGATGCTCTCGGTGAAGATTCTGGCGATCTCGCCCATGACATCGTTGCCCGCCACGTCGCTCGGGTACATCCAGACCGCGGCCAGAAGCAGGAAGATGCACGCAAGAAAGAACGACACGACGTGGCCGAGCCGGAAGTCCCAGAGACCGATCTGGAACCACCGGTCGCAGTACTCGACGCCACGCTCGGGAATCACGGACGTATCGACGGCCAGGTCCCCCTTCGAACTCGAAAACGGGTCGAACCGCTGCGCCAGTCCCGCCCGCTCCAACTCGGGTCGCAGCCGACCCATGCCGACACGCTTGGCCTTGCCCCATTCGGACGCCTGGAGCGACACGTCAATCCCGGTCGGCAGGAGCCCGAGGAACGCCGCGATGATCAGCCACGACCCCTCGGGCGTCTCGAAGATCACGAAGTGGCTCATCGCGTCGAGTCCCGCCGGCCGGAACAGGAAGACGAAGAACGCCGACAGCACCAGCATCCCCGCCAGCAGCTTGGTGGCGGTTTCCACCGCGCCGTAGTTCCCCCGCAGTATCACCGCGACCGACAGGACACCGAGCACCAACCCGTAGATCCACGCGTCGAACGGGAGTCCAAAGGTCGTCGTGAACAAGAAGTAGGCCACGGCGGACGTCGCGGTCAACCGGCCGGCCTGGCCGATGGCCGACTGGAGGATCGTCGTGATCATCACGTACCAGAGCGGCCATTTCTTCCAGGCCGTGCCGTAGGCCTCGATCAAACTCTTGCCGGTGGCGTTCGTGAATCGGAACGCCATCTCGAAGCCGTAGTACTTGAAGATGTAGGCGATCGGGAGGCACCAGAGCAGTGCGAACTCGAAGCGGCCGCCGGCCGCGGGGGCCGTCACCAGGTGGCTCGTCCCGACGCCGGTCATCATCAGGATGAGTCCCGGGCCGAAGTGCCGCAGCATCCCCCGCCAGGAGGTATTGGGCAGGGCCAACCCGCCGACCTCCCGATCGAGCCGTGCCGCCTGGTCATCGGTCATCGGTCATGCCTCGTTTCCCACGTCGCTCACTCGCTCCCGCGATTCTGAACGAACTGCCATCCAAACCGGCCCTTGATGCACAGGTGCCCCTGGGTCACCGAATGGTCCATCGGCGACGTGACCTTGACGATCTCATTCGCCTGGACGTGCAGTTCGAGATTGCAGCCCACGCCGCAGTAGGGACAGACCGTGCGAGTCACGTTCTGCTTGGCCTCGTCCCAGGTGCCGGCCTCTCGGTGGTCGTACTCGCTCTTGAAGACCAGAGCGCCCGTCGGGCAGACGCCGATGCAGTTCCCACAGTAGACACAGGCCGATTGATCCAGTTTCCTATCGAACTCGGTGGAGATCCTGGCGTCGAAACCGCGCCCGGCGACGGCGATGGCGAAGGAGTTCTGCGCATCCTCGCCGCAGGCCTCGACGCACCTATAACAGAGGATGCACTTCGAGTAGTCGCGGACGTACATCTCGTCGTGGATCTTGACCGGCTGCGCGACCGTTTCCGCGGTCGCGCCGTCGGACGCATGGTGATGCCCTGGGTCGCGGCCGTCGCGCTCGCCCGGCGCCGCCGCCGGGCCGAACCTGGCGGTGTCGACGTCGTAGCGGTCCATCCACCGTTTGACGTCGCCGCTCGCACGAGAGAGATCGACCGTCGACGCCAGCAGTTCGAGCACCAGCTTCCGGCTGTGGCGGACGCGCGGCGAGTCGGTCTCGACGACCGCGCCGTGATAGGCCGCGCGGGAGCACGAGGGCACCAGCGTCCGAGAGCCCTCCAGTTCCACGACGCAGACGCGGCAGACGTTCACCGGCGTCAGCGTCTCCAAGTAGCACAGCGTCGGCGTGTCGGCACCCTTGGTGCGACAGGCATCCAGGAGCGTCGCGCCCTCCGGCACCTGCACGACCTCGCCGTCGACCGTCACGTCGATCATCGGCGTTGCAGCGGTCTGGCTACTCATGGCCCGTCCCTCCGAACAGGCCCATGGTCACGGCCGACTGTGGTGCGTTGGCCGCCGTGTGGCCCAGGCCGCAGATCGACGCATCGCGCATCACCCGCGCGAGCTCGTCCAGCAGATCCGCCTCGGCCGCGGGCGAGGGCCGCGCGCCGTCACGCGCCAACCGCTGCAGCAATTCCTCCTGACGCACCGTGCCGACGCGACACGGAACGCACTGCCCGCACGATTCATCCCTGAAGAAGGCAGCGATACGCAGCACGATATCGCGCATGTCGGCCGCTTCGTCGAACACCATGACGACGCCCGACCCCAGCGACGCTCCAATCGCCCGCGTGCCTTCGAAGGTCAGCGGCGTGTCGAGATGCGCCGGCGAGACGAACGTTCCCGCGGCGCCGCCCAGCAGTACGGTCGCCAGGCGCCGGCCCTCGGCGACCCCACCGGCTCGTTCGAGGAGCGCGGCGAGCGTCGTTCCGAACGGCACCTCGTAGAGTCCGGGCCGTTCGACCGCACCCGAGACGCAGAAGAGTTTCGAGCCGGTGGACTGGTCGGTGCCCACGCCGGCAAAGGCGGCGCCGCCCTCGAGCACGATATCGAGCACGTTGGCCAGCGTTTCGACGTTGTTGATCACCGTCGGCCTGCCGAAGAGGCCCTTCTCGACCGGAAACGGCGGCTTGTTCCGCGGCTCGCCGCGAAATCCCTCGATCGAATTGAACAGCGCCGTTTCCTCGCCGCAGATGTAGGCGCCGGCGCCACGTCGCAGTTCGATGTCGAACACGAACCCCTTGCCCATCACGTCGGCGCCGAGCAGCCCGTCGGCCCGGCACTGGCGGATGGCGCCTTCGAGGCGAGCGGTGGCGAGCGGATACTCGCCGCGCACGTAGAGATAGCCGCGCTCGGCGGAGACTGCGAACCCGGCGATCGTCATCGACTCGACGATCGCGAACGGGTCCTCCTCCATCAGCACACGGTCCTTGAACGTGCCGGGCTCCGACTCATCGGCGTTGCAGACGATGTAGCGGGGGGTCTCCGCCGCCTTCGCGACCGCGTCCCACTTGCGGCCAGTCGGAAACGCCGCGCCGCCCCGGCCTTGTAGCTTCGAGACCGAGACCTCGGTGATGGCCTGGGCCGGCCCGATCTCGATCGCGCGACCGAGGGCGTCGTAACCACCCGCCGCACGATAGGCCGACAGGCTGGTCGGATCGGCGACACCGACCCGCCGCAGCAGCCGCAATCCAGGCTCGCGCGTCCCCGACGTCTGCGGCGTGGAACCGACGGCCGGTGCCGGGACAGTCGCGCCGTTCAGGACCTGCTCGATCTCGTCGACGGTGGCCGGCGCGATCGTGTCGTCGTCCGCGTTCTTCGAACCCGCCAACTGGAACAGGACGGCCGGCGCCCGCTCGCAGAGCCCGAGGCAGGGGCTACGCAGCCACGTTGCCCGCCCGTCCGCCGAGGGCGTCCCGGGCGGCCCGATCGTCCGCTCGAACGTCGCGCACATCGCGTCGGCGCCAGCGAGCTTGCAGGCGATGTCATCACAGACGTGCGCGACGCGCGGGGCTCGCGCCGTGGTGGAGAACATCGCGTAGAAGCTGGCGACGCCGTAGGCCTCGGCCGGGGGCACGATCAACCGGCGGCAGATCTCATTGAGCGCACCCTGCGAAATCCACCCGACCGCCTTCTGCACGGCGTGCAGCGCCGGCAGCAGCAGGTGACGCCGCGCCTTGGCCTCCGTGAGGCCTTCGCGCGCGACCCGATCGGTGTTGGGCACCTCGGACGGCGATTCGAAGACGGTCGCGACCGCGGCGCGTTCGTCCGCGCTCGCTTCGACCGGCAACAGTTTCAGATCCATCCGCGCTCGCTCATCCGCCGGCACCGACCGCCGCCTCGAGCTTCTCGATGCGTATCGCCGCGGCCTTGAATTCGGCCGTCCCGGATCTCCGGTCCCACGCCGGGTTCGTCAGCTTGTTGGTCTCGGCCTCGTCCGGGAAGTGAAAGGTCGTGAACGTCAGCCCAGGCCGCAGCTCGTCGACGTAGCGCACCGTCATCTCGATCGCGCCACGCCGTGAATGCACCCGGACCCGCTCGCCGTCGGCGATGCCCCACCGCTGGCCGTCAGCCTCGCAGATATCGAGGGTTTCGGGCCGGCGGAGCGGCGACGCGAAGCCGCCACTCTGAACCCCCGTGTTGTAGGAATCCAGGCGGCGCCCACTCGTCAGGCGCACCGGGTACTCGTCGGTAAGTTCGTCGGCCGGCGGCACGTCCTCCACGACCGAGAACGGCGCCAACCGGCCCTCGGCCGGGCGCTTCCAGAGGCGGCCGTGCAGATAGGTGCTGCCGGGATGATCCTCGTCGGGGCACGGCCACTGGATGCCGCCGAGCGCGTCGAGCCGCGCGTAGCTCATGCCGGCGTGCATCGGCGACAGGCTGCGCAGCTCGTCCCAGATCTCCTCCGCCGTCGGCTGGCCCCAGTCGTGGCCGAAGCGTTTCGCCAACTCGCACAGGATGTCGACGTCGTCTCGAGCCTCGCCCGGCGGGTCGAGCGCCTTGCGGACGCGCTGCACTCGTCGTTCGCTGCTCGTCACCGTGCCCTCGGCCTCGGCCCATCCCGCCGCCGCCGGCAGCACGACATCGGCGAATTCGGCGGTCTTGGTCAGGAAGATGTCCTGAACGACGAGGTGGTCCAACCCTCGCAGCAGCGCATTGGCGTGGTCGGCGTCGGCTTCCGACTGCGCTGGGTTCTCCCCGATGACGTAGAGCCCCCGCAGATCGCGCCGCTCCATCGCCTCGAACATCTGCGTCAGGTGCCAGCCGTTCTTCGGCGGGATCGTGCAGTCCCAGGCGCGCTCGAACTTCGCGCGCAGCTCGTCGTCTTGGACATCCTGGAAGCCCGGCAGCTTGTTCGGCAGCGCACCCATGTCGCCGCCGCCCTGCACGTTGTTCTGGCCGCGCAGCGGATTGATCCCGGAACCCGGCCGTCCGACCTGTCCAGTCAGCAGCGCAAGATTGATCAGCGCCAGGACGTTGTCGACCGCGTTGTGGTGCTCGGTGATGCCGAGCGTCCAGCAGAGCTGCGCGTTCTTCGCACCGGCGTAGGCGTGGGCGAGAGCACGGATCGCGTCGCCCGGAACGCCGGTGATCCGTTCGGCTTGCTCGAGCGTGCAAGGCTCGACCGCCGCGCGGTAGTCCTCGAATCCGGTCGTCGCATGCTCGACAAATTCCTGGTTGACCAACCCCTGCGCGATGATCTCGCGGCCGACGGCGTTGGCGAGCGCGATGTCGGTTCCGACGTCGAGGCCGAGCCAGACGTCGGCCCACTGGGCCGAACTCGTCCGACGCGGGTCGACGGCGTAGAGCCGCGCGCCACTGTGCAGTGCCTTGAGCAGATGATGGAAGAAGATCGGATGTGTCTCGCGGGCGTTGGAGCCCCACAGGATGACCACGTCGGCACGGTGCAGGTCGGTGTACGAACTGGTGCCGCCACCCGCGCCGAAGACCGTCGCCAGACCGACGACGCTCGGCGCGTGTCAGGTGCGGTTGCAGCTGTCGATGTTGTTGCTGCCGATGATGGAGCGGGCGAACTTCTGGGCGATGAAGTTCATCTCGTTCGTCGCCTTCGAGCAGCTGAACATCCCCACCGCCGACCCGCCGTGCGCGTCGACGACCTGTTTAAGGCCGGTCGCTGCCCGATCCAGCGCCTCGTCCCAGCTCGCCGGCCGCAGCGATCCGTTCTCGCGGACCATCGGCGTCGTCAAACGGTCGTAGGGCTTCCCCATCACGATCTCCTTTGTCAGGTGTCGCAACCGGGGAGTTTATCACGCCGCCTTGGAGGCTCCGGCGCGCGGTCGAGCGCGGACTCGGCCGCGCCCCGAATCGCCGATGCTATACTTCCGACCGTACCGGCCGGTCGGAACGCTTGGTCGAACCGGCGGTCGGTGAACAGCGTGGCTTCCTGCAGCAACGATCCCGGTGGACGAACGGACGGACGCCGCACCGGCGTCGCGTCGCTCGCCGTGGCCACCGCCATCTCCAGCGCGCTCGCCTTCGGCGCCTGCGGTGCGCCCGAGATGCGGGTCGAGCCGGAGCGTATCGTCCTGGTTACCATCGATACGCTGCGCGCCGACCATCTACCGTTCTTCGGCTATCCGATCGACACCGCGCCGTTTCTCACGTCACTAGCCGACCGATCGATCAACTTCACAAAGGCCTTCTCGCACTCGGCGACGACCGGCCCGTCGCACTCGTCGCTGTTCACGTCGCTGTACCCCTTGCAGCACCGGGTGCAGAACAACGGCCAGCGCCTCGACGATGGGTTCGTGACGCTCTCGGAAGCGCTCGCGGACCGCGGATTCGAGACCGCCGCATTCGTCAGCGGCGGCGCGCTGTTCGGCGATTCGAACATTGCCCAAGGCTTCGCCACCTACGAGACGCCGCGCATGACCACGCGCAACGATAACGGCAACCTCATCCGCTACCAATCGGCGAACCGCACGACCGACGCGGCGATCAGGTGGCTGCAAACCGGAGCCGCCGATGGCAAGTTCTTCCTCTGGGTGCACTACTTCGACCCGCACAATCCGCTGCGCCCGCCGCAGCAGCATCTCGACCAGGTCACACCGGCTCCGGGCGAAGCCACCACTCGACACCGAGCGTTTCTGACCGACGAGCAGGAGATCGTCGCTGCCCGACCCCGATTCGAGCTGATCGAGCGCTACGACGCCGAGATCCGGTTCATGGACGAGCACCTTGGCCGGCTGTACGAGGCGTTTGCACCGCTGGGTCTCGATTCGAACACGCTCTGGGTGATCACCGCCGACCACGGCCAGGGCCTAGGCACCCACAAGTGGTGGGGGCACCATCGCTATATCTACAACGAGCAGATCCGGGTGCCGCTGATCTTCCACTTCTCGGACGCCGACGCGCTGGGCGTCGAACCCAGGACCGTCGACGATGCCCTGGCGGAACACGTAGATGTGCCCGTGACCATCATGGACCTCCTGGGCGGAACACTCGACGGGCAGCGGGGACAGGTGCAGGGCCGGTCGCTGACGCCGTTGATTTTTGCCGGCGCGGAGGCCGACGTCGACAGGCGCGCCTACGCGTTCAGTGAACGTCGGCGGATCTTTCAGGACTTTTCGGACGATCACCCCGAAGCTGGGGAGCGCTACGCGCTACAGGATTTTCAGCACAAGTATCTCTGGTCCAGCCTCGGCGCGGACGAGTTGTACGACATCGCCGCGGACCCCTACGAGACGCGGAACCTCATCGACGTGGCGCCGCAGGCGCGGGTTCGCATGAAACAGACGATCGAGCGAATTGTCGCTGCGCTCGACTCTAACGAGGAAGCCGAGATCGTCGACGAGGCGACGCTCGAACAACTCCGGTCGCTCGGCTACGTCCGCTGAGCTGGGGGCACCCATGCCGACTGTGATCCGCACACTACTCATCGTGACGCTTGCCGTCGCGCCGACGGCGCACCTCCACGCGCAGCAAGGCTACGAGCCGAGCCCGGCCAACCTCGAGACCCGGGAATGGTTCCAGAACGCGAAGTTCGGCCTGTTCGTCCACTGGGGCATCTACAGTGTGCTCGGCGCGGGCGAGTGGGTCATGCAGACCCGCCCCATCCAGGCCGCGCACTACGAGCGGCTCGCCGACCAGTTCAATCCGACCGAATTCGACGCCAGGGCCTGGGTCGCGCTCGTTAAGGCGGCGGGCATGCGTTACATCACGATCACGTCGAAGCACCACGACGGGTTCGCGATGTTCGACTCGAGCCTGACCGACTGGGACATCGTCGACCGCACGCCCTACGGCCGAGACGTGCTGGCCGAACTGGCCGAGGCGTGCCGGGCCGAAGGCGTGAAGCTGTTCTTCTATCACTCGCAGCTGGACTGGCGTCACACCGACTACTACCCGCGAGGCCGGACCGGGCGTGATGCCGCGCGGCCCGACGCCGGAGACTGGAACGCCTACATCGACTTCATGAACGGTCAGCTCCGGGAGCTGCTGACCAACTACGGTGAGATCGGCGGTATCTGGTTCGACGGCATGTGGGATCAGCCCGGCGCGCCGTGGCGCATCGACGAGACCTACGCGCTCATCCACGACCTCCAGCCGCAGGCGCTGATCGGTTCGAATCATCATCGGCTGCCGTTCCCCGGCGAAGACTTCCAGATGTTCGAGAAGGACCTGCCGGGCGCGAACACCGCCGGGTTCAACACCACCGAGATCGGCGCGTTGCCAATCGAGACCGCCGAGACGATCAACAACTCGTGGGGCTTCAACATCACCGACCATGCCTACAAGAGCCGGGCCGACCTGATCCGGTATCTCGTCGGCGCCGCGGGCCGGGACGCGAACTTCCTGCTCAACGTCGGGCCGATGCCGAACGGCCAAATCCAGTCGGAGTTCGAGGAGCGGCTGCGCGCGATGGGGCGCTGGCTCGAACACTACGGTGAGTCGATCTACGGCACGCGCGGCGGACCGATCGCGCCCGGGCCGTGGGGCGTCACGACCCAGAACGCCGACACGGTCTACGCCCACATCCTCGACTGGGACGGCCGGGTCCTCGCCCTGCCGCCGATCGGTCGAGAGGTCGTCCGGGCCAGCCTCGTGCGGACGGGCGAAGCGATCGACGTGAACGTCGCCGACGGCGCGTTGCTTCTCTCACTTCCGCCTCGACCGGCTGATCTCGTCGACGAGGTGGTCGCACTCGAGGTGCGGTAGCCAGGAGGGCAAGTCTGTGACACTCGATGAAAGCCTGGTCGCATTCGTCAAGGACGGCCTGACCCGCGGTGTGCCGCGATCGCAGATCGAGGATGCCCTGCGACAGGCCGGCTGGCCCGCGGATCAAGCCACCGCAGCGCTGGCGAGCTTCGCCGAGGTCGACTTCCCCATTCCGGTTCCCCGGCCTCGGCCCTACCTGTCAGCGCGCGAGGCGTTCATGTACCTCGTGCTGTTCAGCACGCTGTACATCAGCAGTTTCAACCTCGGCCACCTGCTGTTCCTGTTCATAGACCGCGCGCTGCCGGATCCGACCACACCGATCCCGGCGGAGGTGTTCCGGGGAGGCGTCCGCTGGTCGGTCTCGTTCCTCATCGTCGCGTTCCCGGTGTTCACCTACGTGTCCTGGCTGACGAGCAGGGCGACCCAGGCGGACCCGAGCAAGCATGCCTCGAAGATCCGTCGCTGGCTCACCTACCTCACGCTCTTCTTGGCCGGGGGCGTCCTGGTCGGCGACGTGACCGCCCTGGTCTACAACCTGCTGGGCGGTGAGTTGACGGTCCGGTTCGTCCTCAAGGTCGCGGTCGTCGGCGGCATCGCGGGCGGCGTCTACGGCTACTACCTGGGGGACCGGGTGAGAATCTCCGGCGGTCAGATCGCGATCGGGGCGGCCGCCGTCGCGGTCGTCGCCGCGGTCATCGGCGGACTGTTGGTCCTTGGCTCGCCGGGCCTGGAACGTGCCCGGCGCTTGGACGACCGGCGCGTGCGGGACCTCCGCGAGATCGCGCGGTCGGTCGATCTCCACTGGACACGAACCGAGCGGCTCCCAGCGTCGCTGGAGGAGCTGTCGCAGGGCTCGCGCACGCCGCTGGACACCGCCGATCCCGAAACCGCGCAGCCCTACGACTATCGCGTCACAGGCGCGGACACCTACGAGCTGTGCGCGAACTTCGAACTGGACTCGGAAGAGACGCCCGAACCTCCCGGACCCTACTTCTGGTCGCACGACGCGGGACGACAGTGCTTCGCGCTGGAAGCCGAGGAAGTCGAACTGTAGGAGCCGCTCGTCTCGGCAGGCAGCCGGCTACTCCGGCAGCTCTTCACCCTGCGGCTCGGGCAGCCAGAAGCTCGCCGTGAAGCCCACGACGTAGACGAACAGTCCTACCGCGGCGGCGGCGTACGCCAGCTGCACGGTTGGGTTCTCACCCGGCATGATGTTGGTCAACTGCGTCGTCACCATGGCGAACGACGTGCCGATCATCCGCCCACCGATGTTCGCCGCGAAGCTCTCCCCGGTGCCACGCAGGTGGGTCGGAAACACGCGCGGGAGGTAGTTGCCCCAAAAACTGAACTGGGCCACGGTGCAGACGCCGGCGAGGAAGAGGCCGAACTGCAGGACGGGCAGGCTGGTCGTCGTGGCAAACAGGAAGACGAGCGGCACAACGAAGAGGCCAGGCGTCTGGAACAGCCGCAGCAACCGCCGCCGCGCGACGATCCGTACCGCGAAGAACGCCAGCAGCAGCCGGCCCGTCAGTCCACCCATTTCCTGAAGGAACTGGACCGTGCCGACGGCCTGCTCCTGCTGCGTGCGCGCCAGGTCCGCAATCCCTTCGAGGCCGGGAACGATCCGTGGCGCCTGCTGCAGCGCGCCGAACGCGGCACCGTAGGCGCAGGCGAACATGATCGTCGTCACGATCGTCGTCCGCCGGAACTCCGGGCGGAACAGCTCGCCGAGACTGGGCCGCTTCAGCGTCCCGGCCATCTTCTTCGCATACCAGGTCGGCGACTCCGGCAGGAACGGCCGGATGACGATGAGCGGCAGGGCCGGGATCACACCTGACATCAGGGTGTAGCGCCACGGTTCGTGGCCGCCCCGAATCTCGGGCAGCGACTCGGCGTAGGTCACGATGAAGAAGTAGGCGCCGCTCACCAGCAACCCCCCGATCGACGAGAACGCCTGCGTGTAGCCCAGGACGGCCTCGCGGCGCTTCGGCTCCGGGAATAGCTCGGCGAGCCAGGCGACCGCGGCCACGAACTCCACGACGACGCCGATGAACGTCGTGCAGCGCAGGACGAGCAGCATCTCGACCGACGTCGAGAACCCCGCGGCCAGCGCCGAACCCGCGTACAGCAGGATGCTCCAGACCAGCACACGCCGACGGCCGAACAGGTCGGTCAGGTAGCCACCCAGCAACCCGAATCCGCCGCCCGCGACGGCCGGGACGAAGAACAGCAAGCCCACCCAGAGATTGAAGTCTGGCGTGCCCGGCGCGGCGCCGATCAACTCGAGCAGGGCCGGCCGCACGATGAGCGGCAGCATCAGCAGCTCGTACACGTCGAAGGCGAAGCCGAGCGCGGCGACGCCGCAGATGACCCACTGAATCGGCGTGAGACGCGCGGCAGGTTGTGTCATCGTCAGATCCGGAACACTACACTACAATGGAGCGCCGCGGGGCGTGTGGTGCGCAACGACGCATTCTTCCCAGGAGGAGCAAACTCATGACGTGGCTGCTGTTCGTGCTCGGCGCGGTTCTCTCGTGGGGAGTCTATGGCGTCGCGCTGCATACCGGCCAGGTGCAGCTCGGCAACCCGCTCCGGGCGCTGCTGTGTGTCGGCGTCGCCTACTTCCTGATCGGCGTCGTCGTCCCGATCGTTGCGCTCTCCTCCCAGGGCGGCCTGAGTGGCTTTTCGGCCGCCGGCACGACCTGGGCCACCGGTGCCGGTGCGCTCGGCGCCATCGGTGCGGTGTGCATCATCTGGGCCTTCCGCACCGGCGGCATCCCGCTCTACGTCATGCCGCTGGTCTTCGGCGGCGCACCCCTCGTCAACGTGCTCACATCGATGGTGCTCCACCCGCCGCGAACCGCACCCCACCCGCTCGTCTACGTCGGCTTCGTTATGGCCTCGGTCGGCGCGGGAATGGTGCTGTACTTCAGGCCGCAGGCATAATCAACTCGGGGCTGCGCCCCGAACCCCCGCGGCGTCCTCCACGGGGACCCCGAG
>CEQE01018706.1_pt1 | contig 31667 bp, 25 predicted proteins | sample 356201 | NCBI WGS metagenome assembly CEQE01 (sample SAMEA2619970, study PRJEB7988) | marine metagenome | biome: marine biome (ENVO:00000447); feature: mesopelagic zone (ENVO:00000213) & marine oxygen minimum zone (ENVO:01000065); material: "saline water (ENVO:00002010), including plankton...
ATGATTTATTGCTTAATCAACGGGTTGGATTAGTAAGAGCAAAAAGTGAAAAAATATATCAGAATTTCATTTACAACTTATTGCATTCAGATAGATTCTATAGTTTCTGCCAAAGAACGGCTGGTGGTGGAGCACAAGGAAATATATCACCCAAAATGATAAATTCATTCAAAATCCCCCTACCGCCGTTATCGGTGCAGGAAGAGATTGTGGCAGAGATTTACGGATACCAGAAAATCATAGATGGAGCACGGCAAGTGGTGGACAACTACAAACCCATGATTACAATTGACCACGATTGGGAGATGGTAAAGTTGGGGGATAATGAATTATTTAAGATTGAATCTGGTGGAACACCAAGTTCAAAGAATCCAGATTATTGGGATGGAGATATAAACTGGGCAACTCTCGTTGATTTACCGCAAGAAGATTTTATTACAAAATTGTCCGAAACAAAACGCAAAATAACTGGTGAAGGATTGAAGAAATCTTCTGCGAAATTATTACCAGTTAATTCAGTATTGGTTTCATCAAGAGCCACAATTGGCAGAATTGCAATTAACAAAAGTGAAACAGCAACAAACCAAGGATTTAAAAATATTGTAATTAATGATTACGCTACAGCAGACACTAATTTTGTTGCATTTATGGTTTCAACCCTTGTTGATGAAATGGATAAGATGGCTTCAGGCGGTACATTTAAAGAAATTTCAAAAACAAATTTCTCAAATCTACAAATCCCCCTTCCACCCTTATCCGTCCAGCAGGAAATCGTTGCCCGAATTGAAGCAGAACAGGAAATGGTAAATGCCAATAAGAAACTGATTGAAATCTATGAGCAGAAAATTAATGATAAGATTTCAGAGGTTTGGGGAGATTAGCCCAGTCGTTCACGGCTGGGATTGGAGATGAAAAATGGATTTAAAAACGCCGTTAACGGCGTTATGAAGATGGTGATAGGCAGTGTCCACCCAACCCTAAAGGATTGGGTTAATCTCTTCCGCCGTTATCCATCCAGCAAGAAATCGTTTCCCAAATTGAAGCGGAGCAAGAGATGATAAATGCCAATAAAAAACTCATCGAAAACTATGAGCAGAAAATTAAAGATATGATAGGACTCAGAATTATTATCCTTACTGTCTTTTGTGCAATCGCACCTCTGCAATCCCAGGAAGCAACGGATTCAACAATCGTTGAAAAATCTCCTAAAAAAGCTGTCCTACATTCGCTTATTCCCGGAGGAGGGCAATTGTATAACGGTAAATACGTGAAAGCGGTGATTTTATTTGGTGCTGAGGTCTTCGTCATTTACAAATTCATTGAGAACAGGGACATTTATAACAAATGGACTGAAGATGAATATTCATTATCCCACGAACGTTATCGCCAAAAACGAAACAAGTATGCGTGGTGGATTGGATTTGTGTATATTTATGGCCTTTTAGACGCCCTAGTGGACAGTCATTTGTCCACATTCGAAGAAAACGGGGTGACAGATTCGTTAACCGTAGAGAAAGGAGAAAATCCATAACATGGCAAATCGGGAACACTGGGGATCAAGGTTAGGATTCATTCTGGCAGCATCGGGATCTGCCGTGGGATTGGGGAATATCTGGAAATTTCCCCACATGGCCGGCGCCAATGGTGGCGCTGCTTTTACCTTGGTTTATCTCATATGTATCCTTGTTGTGGGAATGCCAATTCTCATCGGTGAATTTGTCATTGGACGGAAAACTCAGTTGAATCCTGTAGGTGCCTTTGAAAAACTGGCGCCAAAATCGTGGTGGAAGGGTGTCGGATACCTTGGTGTTGCGTCTGCATTTGTTATTCTTTCATTTTACAGCGTGGTGGGCGGATGGACACTAAGATATACATTTCTGTCCCTCATGGGTGGTTTTCATGAACTGGCAGGGAATCCTGAACTTTCCGGGAATCTCTTTAATTCATTTATCACAAGCGACTGGAATCCTCTTTTCTGGCATTTTATTTTCATGGGACTTTGTATCTGGATCATTATTAATGGCGTTAAGGGTGGTATCGAAAAGTGGAGTAAAATAATGATGCCTATGATTCTAATAATCCTGCTGGTGCTTGCCGTGAGGGGAATGACACTGCCGGGAGGGTTGGAAGGTATGAAATTTTTATTCCTACCGAAATTCAGCGACTTAACAGCGTCAAGTATTGTACTGGCATTGGGTCATGCTTTTTTCACTCTAAGTCTCGGAATGGGTACAATGATCACTTATGGCAGTTATCTTCGCGGTGATCAGAATCTAATCAGTTCCGGAGTATTAATTCTGATTATTGATACCTTAATTGCCATGCTGGCCGGAATTGCTATTTTTACTACGGTATTTGCCATGGGCGCTGATCCAGCGGAAGGTGCCGGTCTGATATTTGTTGTTCTGCCTACAATTTTTCCCCAACTTGCAGGAGGCGTCATCTGGGGTACATTATTTTTCTTCCTATTATTTCTTGCAGCATTGACATCTGCAATTTCTATTCTTGAAGTGATTACTGCCTATTTCATTGATCAAAAAGGATGGAGCAGAGCAAGAGCAACCGTTACATTTGGAGGTATAATCTCGGTTGTCGGTATATTCTGTTCACTCTCCATGGGTGGATTTTCTGATTTCGGCGCAATATTTAAAATGAACTTTTTCGATTTTCTGGATTATGCCTCTTCCAAATATATGCTGCCTATCGGAGGTATGATGACTGCATTATTCATTATTTTTAAGTGGGGAGTACCTAATTTTATTACTGAAATTAAATTAGGATTTTCAGGTAAGTTTTTGCCTGCCGGAGTTGTTTCATTTCTTTTGACAATCGCTTCAGGGGTTGTCCTCTTTTTCATTGCCAATGAAGTTATTGCAATAATAACCGGAAACCCAATCGTCGGTTAAAGCGTTATTCCCAAAATGTTCGTCGCTAAACTAATCAAGTTCGGGTCCCCTCTTTACTATAGCTGTCAGTCGGCAGCAAAGCGGTTTGATAAGTTGTTCGCGTTAAATCTCATTAATCAAATCCCAATCTGGATCATGGTGCTTGCAGGGATGAGTTCAGCTGGCAGCATAGTTGAACCACAACTCTACTGGGTGAGGGAATTTGACTGGTTTGCTGTTCCGATGTTTTTATCAATCACACTTCTCGCCGGTTCAATTTTTGCTTCGAAATTTCAAAAATCTATGGTGAGTGATAAAAAGGAAAATGACTCGGCATCCGGTGGTATTAGTGCAGGAAACGGTAACATCCGCTTTCTTGTTATGGGTGGCTTAATCCTTATTCTTCTGGAATCAGTACTGTTGTTTTCTCTGAGTCAGCGCTGGGATGTTTTATTGATACCTGTGTGGGTGGGAATTCTGTTCTATCTATTCCGGGTCAATAATGAGATTCATCAATCATCCACTTTGATGAAACTGCTTGTTGGTGCCTGTATCGGTTTTCTATCCTTTTTATGCGGGTGGAATTATGTTGGACTTCAAAATTTTCACCTTGCTCGATCTATTCCATACGTTGCTTTTTTTGTGGCTGTTTTTGGGATTCGATCATTAACGGACTCATTTAACATTACCAGCGAAAAAAGTGAGAGTGATCAACATTCCGAGAATAGCAGGATGCCGGCATTCATTGGATCAATTCTATTAACAATTGGCACTGTTATTGGAATACAATTAAATGATCCAATTATCAGTACTTCTTCCATCGTTTCGCTGCCGTTTTTTATTTCCCCTCTTATTTTCCCCAAAAAAGATCATTTCGCTCGTGCATCAATTTACCCTGTACTGATTTTGGCAATTTTTATTGGTGTCAGATATCCGTGGTATTTTGCCGGTTTATTTGTCCTTTTTCATGTAACAAGAATCTATTCCTATTTTAGGTTAAATACGGTGTACCCGACTTTTCACGTTGGCTATGATTGAAATTAAACCAAATACGTGTGATTTTTGCGGTTGCTGCGTGGGCGTCTGCCCCGTGGATTGTATTGATTTGGAGGAAGCTGATATTCGGATTGTTCACGATATTTGCATCGATTGCCGATTGTGCGAATATATTTGTCCCATAGAGGTATTTGAGTATGTGGAAAAACAAACAGTTTGATGTCATCATAGTGGGTGGTGGTCCCGCCGGCTCAATGGCGGCCCGTCATGCAGCTTTGGGTGGACTGGATGTGCTCTTACTTGAAAAAGACAGGGATATCGGTGTGCCTGTCCGTTGCGGTGAAGCTGCCAGCGATGAGGGATTACGAATCTTTGTGGAACCGCAGGAACGATGGATAAAGTCCGTCATCAATAGAATCCGGCTTATTTCTCCAAACGGTACCAAAATAGAATTCAATCTGAAGGCAAAGGGCTATATTCTTGACCGTCGTGTCTTTGATTATGATCTTGCTCAATATGCGGCAGAGGAAGGCGCAACCATTGCTACAAAAACGTATGTTTCGGGACTCCTGTTTGATAATGGAAATGTGGCAGGAGTGAAAGGTGAATATTTAGGAGATCCATTTGAAGTTAAATCAAAAATTGTCATTGGTGCAGACGGTGTAGAAAGCAGGGTAGGGAGATGGGCAGGACTTAAAACTCAACTGAAGATGAAGGATATGGAATCGTGTGTCCAGAAAACAGTGACGGGGATTGATGTGGATGAAAACCGGTTTGATTTTTTTATGTCCCAAAAAATGGCACCGGGAGGTTATTTGTGGATTTTCCCCAAAGGGAAAAAAGCAGCCAATATTGGTTTGGGAGTCTCCGGCAAGTACAGCAAAGACAGATCTGCTAAAAGATATCTTGATGATTTTCTTGAAGAACACTATCCCGGATGTTCTGTGATTAGCACTACAGTGGGCGGTGTTCCCTGCGATAAAACGTTAAAAAAGTTTGTGAGTAATGGACTGATGCTTGCGGGCGATGCTGCACACATGGTTAACCCCATGACCGGTGGTGGAATTGTGCCTGCCATGCGAGGCGGATTGTTGGCTGGTGAAACAGCAGTGGAATCAATCAAAAACGGGGACGTGAGTGAAAAATCATTGAATAAATATGCTGACAAATGGCATAAAATCGGGGGCAAAAACCATGAAAGATTTTACAGTATTAAAAACACAATCAGTAAATTGACTGATGATGATTTGGATAAAATTGCTGATGGAATAGCAAAAATTCCGGAGGATGAAAGATCCATATCAAAAGTTTTTATGAAAGCTGTTTTCAGAAAACCAAAATTAATCTATGACGTGGTAAAAGTCTTCGCCGGACTGTAATGGATTTCGGTGAACTTCTTAAGGCACTTAATTTAGACCCCTATATCGCTTTAGATTTTGAAACAACCGGTTTTGACCCGGCAAGCGATAAGATAATTGAGGTTGCTGCCGTAAGGTTTGAGGGTGGTGAAGTTTCTGATTCATTTTCCAGTTTGGTCAATCCGGGGAGAGCCATCCCGGAATTCATTGTAAATCTCACAGGTATCAGCGATGACATGGTAGCCGATTCTCCTGATGAAAAGGAAGTTGTACCCAAACTTGCTGGATTTATTGGTGATGATCCAATCGTTGCCCACAATATTAGTTTCGATTATTCTTTTTATTCATTTCTCACATCAAAATATTTACCTAAAACAGAGCTAAAAAACCGCCTTTGTGACACCCTCAGTCTCTCGCAATCTTGTCTCTATTTTCTTCCCAATCACAGATTAGGGACAGTTACTAACTTTTTTGGATATCAGCAGGATGCAGCCCATAGAGCAATGTCAGATACAGAAAATTGCGGGCATATTTTCGTTAATTTGATTAAAGAATTGGCATCATATCCCATTGAACCGCTGCAGAAATTGATTTCCATATTGAAACCATTTAAAAATATTCCGAACAAAGATATTATAATTGATTTGGTAAATCTTTACCTGGAAAAAGAAATCAGCAAGGCAGGGATTTATAACTCCGAAATAGAAAAAAATGTCAAGTCTAATCGAATCCGTTTTACAGGTTCATCTTCTCTTAGTGGAGTCACAGCAGAGGACGTTTTTACAATGAATGGGAAGATCGAAAACAAAATTGAATCATTTGATTTATTTGAAGAAAGATTGGGACAGGTGCAGTATTCCCAGTTTATAGATGATTCTTTTGAGAATGGGAATATTGCAGTTGCTGAAGCGGGAACAGGTCTGGGTAAATCATTGGCTTACCTTTTCCCCGCAGTGAAACATGCGACTGACAAAGACACAGGTCCTGTCGTTATCTCCTGCAATACAAAACATCTTCAAGATCAATTATTTTACCAGGAAGTACCCAAATTGGCAAAGATGCTGGATATTTCTTTCCGTGCTTGCACTGTAAAAGGAAGGCGAAACTATATCTGTAAAACACGGTTGAACCGGCTTATTGAAGATTCCAGGGAATATCTGTCACCCTACGAAGCTGAAAGTTTATTGCCTTTAATTACCTGGATGCATTTTACCAAAACAGGCGATTTTTCTGAATGTCCCGGTTTTTTAAACAGACAGTCTAAAAGAGTAAAAATGATAGTCTGCAGCGATGTTGGGTTTTGCACAACAAATGTCTGCGATCAGAATAATGGGTGCTTTCTCGGTCCGTTGAGGCAGGCGAGTTTGAAAAGTGATATTTTAATTGTGAATCATTCATTATTGCTTTCTGATTCTGCAAGTGGAATGGTTTTACCGCCTTTCGAATTATTAATCATTGATGAGGCGCATAATCTGATAAAGACAGCCTACGGGCAATATCAGGTACAATTAAATTTTCAGTTGATTCAGGATCAATTAAAGCCGGCTATTCAAAAAAACAAAATGGTACAGAAAATAGACGGTATTGGTAAGAAATACAGTGTACCATATCCGGAATTAACCGAGTATATGGGTGAAATCAAAAAATTGTTTGAATCAATTATTGATGGCAGCAAAGACCTTTTCAAAAGATTGGAATCGAAGTGGAAAGAGAAATTTAATCCGAAACAAAAATATCCCGAAAAATTTATTTACCATGATTTTCAAAGCATTTTTTCTGAAGAAAAATCGATGATAGAGATTCTTTCACACGATTTTCTTAAATGTAAATCAATCATTAAGGATGTCGCTTCATTGATAAATGAATCAAAGTTGGATAAAACTGAAATTGAAACGCTGAATCGATTTTTCATCCAGTACGGGGATATATTGGTAGATATTGAGAATAAAATTAATGCCACTTTAATTGGTGAAAAAGATGACTGGGTTTATTGGGTGGAAGGAATTTATTATTCAGAAAAATTATTTCTTTCTCTAAACGGAGTAAAAATTGATATTGGTGAGACTCTCACAGATTCAATTTTAAACCGATCTCATTCAGTTGTTTTAACATCCGCTACATTAAATGTGAACAATGATTTTGATTACTTCAAAACAAGGTGCAGACTTGATTTAATTTCAGAAGGAAAATCAGTCTGTACAGAATCGTTTTCCAGTCCCTTTATGTACGAAGAACAATGTAAATATTTTCAATGGGTGGGAGATGTGGATGTTAGATCTCATGAATACAGTGCTTTACTGGCAGATTTAATCTATCATCTATCGACAAAAGGAAAAAGAACCATCCTGTTATTTACAGCCAGGAGTGCCATCCAATCGTGTTACGATCAATTGAAAGTAAAAGCAGGTTTTAAGGAATTAAATGTGTTTGCTCAAATTGGGCAAACTTCAAGAAATGCACTTTTAGAGGGATTAAAAAAATCTGAGAATGGCATTTTACTCGGTACATCATCATTTTGGGAAGGTATAGATTTACCCGGTGAATTGCTCCAGATTTTAGTTGTCACAAAACTGCCATTTGATGTGCCTACTGAGCCCATAGTAAAAGCATATTCCGGAGTCATTACCAGTCAGGGAGGAAATTCATTTTACGATTTTACAGTACCGGAAACAGCTACCCGGTTAAGACAGGGTTTTGGACGCTTAATCCGAAGTACTTATGATGATGGTGTTTTTATCAACATGGATAACAGGGTTGTTACGAAAGGTTATGGTCGTCAGTTTCAGGAAATCATTCCAGTCAGAATGCAGCCTTTCAGCAATATTTACGATCTGAACATTTAATCCCGAAACATGGAGAATAGTTTAACACGAAAAATTCCGCCGGCTGTTTTAAGCTCAATTAAATTCATAATTCAAATTACAATTAACCAATGACAATTATTCAATCACTTATTGCAACTGATTCCACCACCGAAGTAATTTTTCCTTTATGATTAATGTAAGTGGACAGACATTTACCGCCAATGACATGAAAGACGCACTAACCTGTGCGGTGAAGATTAAAGTATCACATGAAGTTAAAAAGAAAGTTGAGCAATCTAACAAAACGCTCTGCGAATTGCTTAAAAAGGGAGAAAAATTTTACGGTGTGAATACAGGATTTGGTGCATTGAGTCAAATAACGATTGATTCGCAGGATCAGAAACTATTACAACTGAATTTAGTGCGGAGTCATTGTGCGGGAGTTGGGAAACCTTTTGATGCATCCATTGTGCGCCTCACTATGTTATTAAAAATAATTAATCTCTGTATGGGTTATAGTGGCGTAAGTTGGAATGTTGTTGACAAGCTTTGCTCATTTCTCAATCACGATATTCTGCCCATTGTACCTTCTAAAGGATCAGTGGGCGCAAGTGGAGATTTAGCGCCCCTTTCTCACATTGCATTGGCATTAATTGGCGAAGGTGATGTATGCTATCAAAATAATGTGGGTTCCAGCAAAAAGGTGATGAAGGAATTAAAAATTGAACCCCTGACTCTAGGACCAAAGGAGGGGATCAGTTTAATTAACGGAACACAAGTTTCAACTGCTCTCGCTGTTAAAGCGGTAATCGAATTGGAACATGTGCTAAAAGTTGCTGATGCTGCCGGCGCTATGTCAAATGAAGTTTGCCTGTTCTCAAGAAATGTATTTACTTCTGATATTCACAAATTGAAAAAACATGGAGGGCAAAGAGATTCCGCTAAGAATATCTGGAAATTACTTAAAGATAGTGAAATTGTGGCTTCTCACTTGGATTGTGATGAGGTCCAGGACCCTTACAGTTTCAGGTGTATTCCTCAGGTACACGGTGCGAGCCGTGAGATTTTTTCGTCTATGAGAAATATAATAGAAAATGAGGTGAACAGTTTAAGTGACAATCCCGTCGTATTTCCGAAAAAAAGCAAAATAAAATCAACCGGACATTTTCACGGTGAAATTGTTGGGCTGGCAATGGATTCACTTTCCATTGCAGCATCTGAAATTGGAGCAGTTTCAGAAAGAAGGATTGCCCGAATGATGGAGGGGGTAAACAATGCAATACCCAAATTTTTTGCAACAAACCCCGGAAAAGAGTCCGGCTACATGTTGGCACAAGTAACCGCTGCTGCACTTGCTTCAGAAAATAAGACATTGGCATTTCCTGCCTCTGTTGATTCAATACCCACTTCAGCCGGTCAAGAAGACTTTGTTGCCATGTCATCTTGGGCAGGGAGAAAATTGCTGAACATAATTGATAATGTAAAATCAATTCTTGCCATTGAATTCCTGATAGCTGCAAGGGGGTATGAATTTCATAATCCTTTAAAATCGGGCGCGGGAACAAAAGTAATTATAAATGTGATAAATAAGGTTTTAAAGAAGAAAGAAAATGACCACGTATTGACAGATGATATCAATCAGGTAATATCGTTGATCAACTCAGAAAATTTTAAAAAAACAATAGTTTCAAAACTCAATTTATTGTAAGGTTATAGAACTCATGAATAAAATTATAGATTTTAAAGAAGCGCTGACATTCGATGATATATTGCTGGTTCCTCAAGAATCGCATGTATTACCGAAAGAAGTGGATGTATCGGCCAATCTTACGAAAAATATTAAATTACAAATCCCTATCATCAGCGCAGCGATGGACACAGTCACTGAGTGGAAAATGGCGATTGCTTTAGCTCAAGCAGGTGGAATGGGAATCCTGCACAAGAATATGTCTATCGAACGTCAGGCAGTGGAAGTTAAACTGGTTAAACGTGCAGAGAGCGGAGTAATTCTTGATCCGATAACCTTAACGATTGATAAAACTCTACGGAATGCCCTTGCAGTCATGAGGCAGCACGGTATTTCAGGACTTCCGGTTGTTAATGATAAAAATAAATTGTTGGGAATTCTTACCGGGAGGGATATCAGGTTTGAAGAAGACCTCGATCGATCAGTGTCAGAGTGCATGACAAAAGACAATCTTGTCACAGCACCCATCAACACAACACTTCACCAAGCAAGATCAATCCTTCAAAAAAATCGCATCGAAAAATTACTCCTTGTAAATAAAGATTCTGAATTGGCAGGCATGATTACTGTGAAGGATATTCTAAAAAAAGAAGAGCATCCATCTGCTACGCTTGATGAACATGGAAGATTGAGAGTCGGGGCAGCCATTGGGGTTACAAAAGATGTCCTTGAAAGGATAGGAGCTCTTGTAGATGTTCATGTAGATTTGCTAGTACTGGATTCGGCACACGGACATTCCAAGGGAGTGCTTCAGACAGTAGAAAAAATAAAGAAAACGTATTCATCCCTTCCACTCATTGCTGGAAATGTTGCAACACCTGAAGGAACACAAGCATTGATAGATGCAGGTGCAGATACAGTTAAAGTGGGAATTGGTGCCGGCGCAAGTTGCACCACAAGAGTTGTGGCTGGCATCGGTGTCCCCCAATTAACAGCAGTTCTTGATTGCTGTGAAGTTGCTGAAAAACAGGGAATTCTGGTTATTTCTGACGGAGGTGTACGATTCTCAGGTGACGTAGCAAAGTCCATTGCAGCAGGTGCCAGTTCGGTTATGATAGGTAGTTTACTGGCAGGAATGGATGAAAGTCCCGGAGAAACATTGCTGTACGAAGGAAGGCAATATAAAACTTTCAGAGGAATGGGATCTCTTGGCCCAATGTCTGAAGGAAGTGCAGACCGCTATTTTCAGGATTGTGAGGATAATATAAAATTAGTTCCCGAAGGAATCGAAGGCATGGTACCTTTTCGAGGAAAAGTGAACGACTTTATTTTTCAAATCGTAGGAGGATTAAGAGCATCGATGGGATATTGCGGTGTAAAAACAATTTCTGAAATGCAGACAAATACAAAGTTTGTCCGAGTTACCTCAGCCGGCGGAATTGAAAGTCACCCTCACAATGTCAGAATAGTAAAAGAAGCTCCTAACTATCAGGTAATGAAAGTGTTAGGAGATTAGAAGGTGAATTATTGGGATAATGAATTTAAATGATGAGAGATTAAAGATTTTTTCCGTCCAGCCGTATTTTTATGAATAACCCCCTTTGAAACTAAAGAGTCAATTAACGAAATAACCTTTGGATAGTGTTTTTCTGCATCAGCTTTATCGGTACAAACCAATACATTTTTGATGGCGGTTTTCATTTGTGATTTGTAATGCTGATTTCTTTGCAGATTTTTCATCTGCTGTCTGTACCTTTTTTTTACTGATAAATTTGTATTTGCCATTTTTGTTCCTTTAAGTTTATTTTAAGTTTAAATTTAACGAATATTAACTGGTAATAAAGCGACAAATATAGTAGTTGCGATACAAATATTCAATACAATCATCTACAAATGTTAAGCAATGTCAAGTGATATAGAGATTCTCGCCACAGTACCCATCTTCTCTGAATTGGACAATGATGTCCTAAAAGAACTGAGGTCAAAGATGACCAAGCGTTCCTACAAGAAAAACAATATGATCTTAATGGAAGATGAATTTGGTGATACCTTTTTTGTAATTAGTTCAGGTTCAGTAAAAATTACAAGAGTAAGCGAAGACGGTCGGGAAGTTATTCTTGCCATGCTGGGAGAAGGTGATTTTTTTGGCGAAATGTCCCTGTTGGATGGTGAGAGCCGTTCTGCAAATGCTATTTCTACAGAAGAATCTGATGTGCTCATATTAAAGAGACGTGACTTTATCGAATTTCTAGAACGTTATCCTAAAATTGCCATATCCCTGCTAAGAGAAATGGCAACCCGGCTAAGAAAAAGTGATCAGCAGATCGAGAGTTTATCTTTAAGCGATGCGGAACACAGAATAGGTGTAACCCTCTTGCGACTTGCAGAGGAATTAGGAAAAATTAGAATGGGAGTTGTTGAAATCGGAAACCTTCCCTACCAACAGGATATAGCAAATATGGCGGGTACGTCAAGAGAAACTGTTTCAAGAATGTTTAAGGTACTTGAAGAAAGAGGTTTAATCCGCCGGAGAGGTCACGCACTTTCTATTCTTGATTATACTTCATTTAAAAGAGCTTTCAATTAATCTATCTGATTACTCTTTTATTTAATTTTTCCCCTTAATAGACTTTTATAATTTATGAGTGATTATATTGCTTCACTGAAGTCTAACAATATTTCTGTCATATCCCGCCTCATTTCAAATGTAGAAAATGATTCGGAGAATTTTGATCAGTTATTAAATGAATTATATCCACATTCCCAAGAAACTTTCCGCATAGGAATTACGGGACCTCCCGGTGCGGGGAAAAGTACTCTTCTTAATCAATTAATTATCGAGTTCAGAAAAAAGGATAAATCCATTGGAATAATTTCTGTTGATCCAACAAGTCCTATTACAGGAGGCGCGTTATTGGGTGACCGTGTTCGAATGACACAGCATTTTGATGATGATAAAGTTTTTATAAGGAGCATGGGATCGAGAGGGGCAGCAGGAGGATTAGCTTTAAAATCTCAATTAGTAGCTGAAATATTATCTGCAACTGGAAAAGATATACTGTTTATTGAAACTATTGGAATTGGTCAGACTGAATCTGATATTTTTAATCAGGTTGATTTGACTATCCTTGTCCTTGTGCCTGAATCGGGGGATGATGTCCAGATGATTAAAGCAGGTCCAATAGAGATTGCTGATATTTTGGTTGTCAATAAATCTGACAGACCGAATGCTGATCATCTAACCAATACTTTGTTAAAGATTTTCACCAACAATAATAGTGAATCTGATCCCGGTATTTTGAATACCAGTGCGCTTACAGGGGAAGGTGTCGATTTATTGGTTCAGAATATCATATCTCAGCTTGAATCTTTGACAAACAGTGGCAAGTTAAATGAACAAAGGGAAAAACAATATATTGAAAAAGTAAAAGAAACTATCAAAGATGAATTCATGGAGAGATTCTGGTATGGTGAAATGCAGAAAAAAATTGGAGATAAAGTTAAGGAATTTAAAAAATTGAAAATTTCCCCATACAATGCGGCAAAAGAAATTATTACTGAATTAATCTGAAAGACCGATCTTGATAGCTAAAGGAGAAATGCCGTTTTTAGACCACCTTGAAGAACTCAGATGGAGGATCATTAAATCTCTGGCGGCAGTTATTATCGGAGCCATTTTCGTTTTTATTTTTATTGATCAAATTATTGATATTCTGATAACTCCGGCAAAAAAAGCCAATATCCCACCCAATTTTCAAGTGTTAACCGTTCATGGAATGTTCATGTTGAAATGGGGAATTGCTCTAATCGGTGGGATGGTAACAACTCTCCCTGTAATAACCTATCATATCTGGAAATTTATTGTTCCCGGCTTGCTTGAAAATGAAAAAAGATATACTCTGCCGGTTATCGTAATTACATTCCTATCTTTTATTTGCGGTATCTTTTTTGCCTACTTTGTCATCATTCCCTATTCTATTAATTTTTTCACTTCAATGGGATATGTCGGCGTTGAGAATAATTACTCTATCAACCAGTATTTCAATTTTGTCCTATGGATACTGATTGCAGCAGGACTATTATTTGAGCTGCCGGTATTGGTCATGGTATTATCCTCAATCGGATTGGTCACGCCTCCTTTTATGAGGCATTACAGAAGGCATTCATTCGTTATTTTTTTTATTATTTCAGCGTTTTTAACACCACCAGACCCAATAAGTTTATTAATAATGACCTTCCCTCTTATTTTACTCTATGAATTAAGTATCTGGATTTCAAGACTGTTTTGGAAGGAGAATTAAGTATTATTCAATTCTTCATATACTTATATTTTAAATCATGAATGACACCAAAGAATTAAAAAAGATAATATCCCCCATCATTGATGACATAAAAGTCTTTCAACAAGAATTTGAGGATGCACTCAGGTCTGAAGTCAGATTGATCAATGTAATTGGTAAATATCTTATCAGGCGAAAAGGAAAAAGTATAAGACCAGTTTTAACTATTTTGTCAGCACGATTGTGTGGCGGAACCACCATAAACAGTTACAAAGCAGCTGCCATGCTGGAATTACTCCACATGGCAACACTCATTCATGATGATGTTGTCGATCAATCCAAAAAGAGAAGAGGGTTTCCTACGGTTCATCGTATATGGAAAAGTAAGGCATCTGTAATTATGGGTGATTTTTTGTTAAGTAAAGTTTTAACCAATTTGATTAAGATGAGAGATTTTGAAGCTCTCGATCTATTGTCAAACACGGCTGAAAGATTAAGCTCGGGTGAAATGCTTCAAATTGAGAGAAGTTTTAAGAAGGATATGACAGAGAAGATATATTTCCAAATGATTAAAGACAAAACAGCAGCATTGATTTCCACTAGCTGTGAATTGGGTGCTTTAACGTCTTCAAGCGGGGGTGACCATAGACAAACGTTAAAAATGTATGGTGAAAATTTAGGAATGGCATTCCAAATCAAGGATGATGTTTTTGATATTTGGGGTTCAGAAATTTCAACAGGAAAGGACACAAACATTGATGTAGCGAAAAATATGATTACTCTGCCAATCATTTATGTGTTGAATTCAAATCTATCATCCGCTGCAAAGAAACAAGTGAAAAAAACACTCTCAAATGGCAAATCAAAAAAAGACTTGAATAGATTAAAGGAAATAGTTTTTGATGGGGGTGGAATTGATTATGCTAAAGATAAAATTAATCAATTTACCGATACTGCCGTCTCATATCTTGACCAGTTTCCTGATAACTCCTATAAACAGTCAATGATTGATCTCGCGCTTTACAACGCTGAACGGACAAGGTAATTTGAAAAGTTAATTATTCATCGTTAGATAACTACCAAATTCATTTATTAAGTTTTGGTTGACCCAAAAAAATGTTTAATTGTCCGGTTCAGTTCAATAGGTGATATTATTTTATCATCTTCACTTATTGAATATTTGAAGAAACATCAAACTTCCTGTAAAATTGATTTCATGACATTAACTAAATACAGTCCTATTTTGGAGGGAAATCTGGGTATAAACAGGATAATAGAAATTAAAAACAATCATTCTAAAAACTATCTCCGTCATTTGTCTCAGGGAATTAAAAGACAGGGTTATGATTTATTGATTGATGTTCATAATTCATTGCGTTCAAAATATATAAGATTTAAGACAAATTCTCAAAATTGGCTTACGTATCGCAAACCAAGATTAAAACGTTTTAGTTTATTTAACATGCATACGGATTATTTTGACAGCAAATTCAAGTTGGGGAATGAATACATTAAATTGTTGGATAAAGAAGTCGATGGGAATTCATTTAATTCAAAGATTTATCTATCTGAAATTGAAAAAAAGCGATGCAGAAGAATATTGGACAGTTACGGTGTTCCAAATCAATTTATCGCATTTGTACCGGGGGCATCCTGGAAAAATAAAATCTGGACTACCCAAAACTATGTTGAACTTATTAATCAATTGTCGAATTCAGGGGACCTGGGAATTGTACTTTTAGGAGGTAGCGGTGATGGAATCTGTAATGAAATTTCTGATCAAGTCCCAGGGTCGTTTAATTTGAAGGGAAAAACTAAGTTAAGGACGTCATTTGCGATTTTATCATTAGCTCAATTTGCTGTGGGGAGTGATACTGGATTAATCCATGGGGCAGAAGCAGTAGGGACTCCAGTGATTATGATTTGCGGGCCTACTTCATATCAAACCGGCGCTTCTGTTCAAGGGTTAAATTCGATTGCCATTGAATCTGATGTCTGGTGCAGGCCATGTTCGAAAAACGGGAGTAGTCCATGTTATAGGTCCGAACAGTTCTGTATGACACAAATAACACCAACTAAAATGTTAAATTCAATTCAGGAAATTTTACTAGCGGTATAGAATGAAACTTTTTTGGCAGCTTTTTTACAACATTCTTATTCTTCCGGGACTTTTTGTTTTAAGTTTAATTTCATCCCTATTTATTCCTAAAGTTAGAGAAGGACTAAAAGGAAGGTGGGAATCCATAAAAATTCTGAAAGATTTTTTCTCTCAAAACAAAAACTGTAGATTGGTCTACTGGTTTCATTCAGCATCGTTGGGAGAGTACGAACAGATTCGTCCAATATTGTCAGGATTAAAGGAAGTTGAAAATGATTGTATATGCGTAGTCAGTTTCTTTTCTCCTTCTGGATATGACCATGTTAAGGATGACAACATTGATTGCAAAATTTACCTTCCTTTTGATTTCATATGGAATTGCATTCGAGCATTAAAAATAGTAAATCCCACAAAACTGATTTTTGCAGAATATGATGTATGGCCTAATTTTGTCTGGTGTGCAGAAAAATTGAATATTACAACAACACTGTTCTCTGCAAGAATTCATAGTAAAAGTAAAAAAAACCTGCCGTTAATAAAGAATTTTTACAAACATTTTTACCGGTGCATCAATTTTATTTATACCATTTCCTACAGGGATTATAGCGGTATTCGTACATTACTCGCAAATAATGGTTCTGGAAAATCTTTGATAAAGGTACTTGGAAACCCGCGATATGATAGTGTAAAACAGTCCGCGGACAAATATACCCAGGAACGAACTAAATCACTCATAAATAGACCAAGCCGGTTAATTGCCGGCAGTGTATGGCCAGATGATGAAAATGTTATTTTAACTCCATTGGTTGAAATAATGAATAAGTATGATGATCTGCAACTGTACTGGGTACCTCATGAACCCTACAATAAATATATTGACAAAAGTTTAAAATCGTTCGGATCTAGAGGATTTAAAGCGAAACTTTTTTCAGATTGCAAGAATGGGGAATTGGATACAACCCGGTTAGTTCTTGTAGATAAAGTTGGGATATTATCCCGATTGTATTGGAAAGGGAAATTTGCATATATAGGCGGTGGTTTTTCAAAGGGAATTCATAATGTAATGGAACCGGCCATGGCGAGACTGCCCGTAATTATGGGACCAAAATATTATAATTCAGATGCAGCAGAAGAGTTGGTAAATAACGGTGGGGGATACCCAATTACCCAGGATACTGAATTCTTTAATATAGTAACCAAATTTCTTGATAATAAGGAATTTTATCTTAAATCGAGTATAGCTGCTACGGATGTGATTCATCAAAATATTGGATCATCCACCCGTGTTGTGAGAGGTATTATTCGTGATTGATTTTCAATTTACAATTGAATTCAAGAGATTTGGTAAAAAGAGCAAGGTAAATTTCCAAAATGGATTAAATATCATTTATGGGGAAAGTGGTGTAGGAAAAACTCAATTTTGCAAATTTCTATCAGGTTTTGACAAAAAAATCAGTCAATGTAATTTTATCATTTCTGAATTATCAAGTTTTAACCGGTCAATGTACGTACAGCAGGAAACTGGAGACCAGATTGTAGCTTCTACTATTATTCGAGAATTGTCATTTAATCTTGAAAATTACAGACATTCTCCGGGTGAAATTTCAGAGAAAATTTCACACATTGTTAAATTATTTGGTATAGACTGGGATTTAAACCGCCATCCCTCGACCTTATCCGGCGGTGAACAGCAAATATTGAATATTGCCTCATCTCTGTTATTAAACCCTGATGTCCTTATCATTGATGATGGATTATCCTTTTTAAGTAAAGAGATAAAACTACGCATTGTGAGTGTTTTGTCAGATTGGTCAATTGATAAAAATAGTGTGGTGATATGGATGACCTCATCTGAAAAAGATTGCAAATGGACTGATTCCTCCTGGGAGTTAACCTTAGATAATTTTGAACCATTTGAATTCAAAAGTGATTTTGAAATTGACTTAAATGATATTGTTAATGGCAGGATAAATCTTGAGTTGAATAAACTTTCCTTTTCGTATCTTGAATCAAATCCACTTTTTAAGGATCAGACCATTCAGATAAACGAATTCAGATGTCTTGGGATAAAAGGTGAAAATGGAAGTGGTAAATCAACTCTTGGTAGGATTTTGATTGACTTGTTAAAACCGGAGTCTGGCAAATTGGAGTTAAACCTTCAGGATAAATCTAAAATTACAACGGCATATTTGACTCAATTTCCCGAGAAATATTTTTCGTGTATGACTTTTAAAGAAATCCTGGATGATCTTTCAAACAATAAATTGTTTAACCAACAAAACCAATCACTGCTAAAAAATGAACTTGAGAGAATGCAAATTTTCTGGGATAGAATAAAATTACTTCCTATTAACACATTAAGTATATCAGCGGTGAGAATGGTATTAATTTGTTTATTAAGTCATGGAAATTATGATTTGTTAATACTTGATGAACCAACAGCTTATCTCGGGAATAAGCAAAGAACTGATATTTTATCATTTCTGAAAAAAGTGATGGCAAAGAAACATTTGATCTTAATATCTCATTCAGAATCCCTTATTAAATCTTTGTGCGATAAATTTATTTTAATTAAGAATGGCAAATTATCACAGCATCATGTAGGAGTTGAAATACCTTACTGAATATGGGTATTAAAAAGAAAAAAGCTGATCCATTAAAAGTTATTACTTTGGCAAATGGCTTGAGTCTTCTCCGCGCATTTTTAGCAGTTCCGATTGTCTATTTCATTTCCATTGATAACTTAAAATGGACAATTATTACTATCCTATTTGCTGTGCTGACCGATTTTTTGGACGGAATCCTCGCAAGAAGTGCTGGAGAAGTAACGGATGTAGGAAAAATGCTTGATCCTGTAGCAGATAAAATTGTTATAATTTCAGTTATCTTATATTTGATTCTCGATACAGAAAGACAGTTTCCACTATGGTTTTTGATTCTGTATTTGGTAAGGGATATTGTTATTTCATTAAATTCGATTTATATATTAAATCACAAATCTGTGGTACTTAGTTCAAATTTAATTGGCAAGTGGTCCATTGGAATTACCTCATTGGCTATTTTTATGTATGTTTTAAAGTATGAAATTTATGGTTTGTATCTTCTTTATGCGGCAACCATTTTGTTGATACTGAGCTGGTATCAATATATAAAAACGCATTTATCCTTTTTAAAATAATTTCCTCCTCCATAATATCTTGATTATTTCCAACTTAACCAGGTTATTTGAATCTCTCAGAAAAACAAGAACATCTTTTGGTGGGATCTGGGACAAGTTTTCAACCTCAAAAATTAACCGGGAGACGATTGATGATCTTGAAGCGCTGCTTATTAGTGCCGATATAGACGTCGAAACAACCGATGAAATAATAGAAAATGTTAAGCAAATAAAAAGTGGTGACAATAATCAAAATAATCTGAAATCTATTTTAAAATCATCACTGATATTAAAAAATGAATTAATGGAGAATCAAGAAGATGGTTTGAGATATGTAATATTTATTTTGGGTGTTAATGGAACAGGAAAAACAACCACTGCTGCAAAATTATGCAAATATTACATGGAAAAGTGCTACTCCATTGAAGCAATTGCAGCAGACACTTATAGAGCAGGTGCTATAGACCAATTTGAAAAATGGTGTCAGCAAATAAATGTAAAATTAATAAAAAATGAACTTTCATCAGATCCTTCATCCGTAGTTTATGATGGGTTGAAATCAGCTTTAACAAAGGATTATAACCGTGTTATTATCGACACAGCTGGAAGACTTCACACATCAAAAAACCTGATGTCAGAAATTGAAAAAATGTATAGGACGGCTTTGAAATTTAACGAATTTTCAGTTCAAGCTTTCCTTACATTAGATGCAAATCAAGGACAAAACTCGTTAGAGCAAGCTTTAGTTTTTAATCAATATTTTCCTATTAATGGGATTATTTTAACAAAAATGGAAGGAACAGCAAAAGGTGGAATTGTTTTTTCAATTCACAGAAAATTAGGAATTCCAGTGCGATTTTTAGGCGTGGGGGAGACAATTGATGATTTGGTTGAATTCAACATTGGGGAATATGTTAATGCACTTATTGGGTAAGTCAGCAATTTGGCTAACAACGGTCAAAGTGATTTAATATAATAAAAAAGAGCGGAAAGGGGAGGGAGGTGTGGAGTGTCCGCTCTTTTTTCAATAACGCTATTAAAAATTGAGGGGTTAATCTTCTTTTATAAGGTGACGTTACTGTATTAAAAATTTAACCCGAACCAATTATGTAAAGTATCAGTGGTAGTCTGATTTGCTTATAGGGGAAATACTGACATAACTAAAGATCAATTATTTATAATGAATATGCTATTACATTAAGCAGCAGGTTATCATTTAAAAATAAAAAGAGCGGACATTGCATCCGCTCTCGGTATCATAGCGCATTGTCAAGGTAACTGAATTGGAAGGTTAGACTTCTAGAGAGTTGCGCTATGTATTATAAAAAATATTTTAATTCACATTTATACTTCCACCTATCCGGGTATTGATGAATTCTTTGTAAGATTATTCCCGATATAATTTCCATTAACTTGCTTCCAAATTACGATCTTTTGCGTATTTCTTTAGTTCTTTATTTGACTTTAAATTCATTTTCTTTAGAATAGAAGAGCGGACTTCACGGACTTTTTTCAGGTCGTCCCAATTTGTAATACCGTCATCAACTGCAATTTCAAAAACAGATTTTCCTTCAACAATTTTTCGAAAAACATCAAATTCTGTATTATTCAATGATTTATGTGGATTGTTCTTCGATCTTTTTATGATCTCATATTGACTCTTATTCACATACTTTTTGCCTTTCAAAATGACATCAATTGCCTCAATTATTTTATCAGGAGCATAATCTTTTCTAAGATATCCTTTAGCGCCTGCATTAAACATCCTCTGAGCATATTGCTCTTCGGAATGCATGGTCAGTATGAGTACGGGAAGATTTGGTTTAATTTTTTTAATATCGGTCAGCACTTCGAGACCATTTTTACCGGGCATGGAAATATCTAAAATGATAAGATCCGAATTGTTCTTTTTAATTTTTTTAAGTGCTTCATCACCGTCAGCTGCCTCCTGATTAACTTCCATTCCCGGATTTTCATTTATTATCCTTTTTAACCCTTCTCTGACTACACTGTGGTCATCAATGATGAATATCCGCGTTTTCTTACTTTTTTTATTTTTTGTTTCAGAAACCATTTTTACTTCTCGTGCACTTTGAAATACCCTTCCCCCACTTGCATATTATTCTATAATTCCTTGAGCTTGTTGCAAAAGTACACTTATTATAGAAATCTTTGTATAGGTGAGAATCTGAATTCATTGTCATCTTTTATCTTACAAATAATTAACCGAAATAAGTAAATTCAAGGAATTAATCCGTTGGATATGGAGTAATGAGTGAGTTCCGCATTATTTTTCCTTTTCATTTTTTGAAGTATTCTTGATCGGTATGTACTGATAGTTTTATCGCTTAATGCAAGTTCTTGAGAAATCTCTTTAACAGTTAAGCCGGATGAAATCATGCATAAAACCTGGTATTCACGGTCAGAAAGGAGTTGATGAGGTTCTTTATTCGGGTCAGTATTAAATTCATCCGCTAATAATTCAGCTGCTTTAGGAGTGATAAATTTTCTACCTTTACTGATAATTTCAATGGCATTAACCAATTGATCAGATGCACTTTCTTTTGTTAGAAAACCGGATGCCCCAGCTTTTAACAGACGCGTTGCATATTGTTCTTCAGAATACATGGTAAGAATCAGAACGGGGAGTTTAGGATAGAATGATTTGATTTCCTTCAATATTTCAAGTCCATTTCTCCCCGGTAAAGAAATATCCAACAATACAAGATCAAATCGATTATTGTGAAGTTTTTCTAATGCTTCTATTCCATTTCTGGCTTCATCTAAGACTTTCATCCCAAACGAATCATCGATTATCCTTTTTAAGCCGTCTCTTACAATAGCATGATCGTCAACTAACAGTACATTTATCATGAACCTGGAATCTCCTTTTTAGTTTCTATTGGTATTTCAACATATACAGTTGTTCCCTCATTTTTTTTACCCATTATTTCCATAGTACCATCCCAGAGACTTGCTCTCTCTTTCATTCCCAGAATTCCCAATGATTGTTCGTTTTTCAATTTGTATGCATTTATTCCACGTCCGTTATCATGAACTTCGAGGACGACCTTGCCATTCGTCTGTCCTAATTTAACATTTACTTTATCTGCTTTCGAATGCCTTGCTACGTTTGTAAGAGATTCCTGTAAAATTCTGAATATTGCAATTGACCTATCAGGGTCTATAACAATATTTTCATTTTCTAAATCTAAAATGCATTCAACTTGAGTCCTATTTTCGAATTCTTTTAATTGCCATTCTACTGCAGCGGAAAGACCCAATTCATCTAATAAACTGGGACGCAACTGGGTACTTAAAGATTGAACGGAATAAATTGAATCGTCTATGAGGTCGTTCATGGAATGTAATCTTTCATGAATTTCACTATCATCACTTGTCATTTTTTTTCTTATCCATGAAAGTTCCATTTTCATACCTGTTAAACTTTGTCCAAATTCATCATGAATTTCTCTGGCAATGCTCTTTCTTTCATCTTCCTGGAGTCGCTGTAAACGGGCAGATAGATTCCGTAGTTGTTCATGATACCGGGATATTTCCTCATCCGCTTTATGCTGCTCTGTAATATCGTGTACTGTTCCGATGGTCTTTAACAATTTACCTGCATTGTCAGAAATAAATTCAGCTTTTTCAGAGCAATATTTGACTGTATTATTATCAAATAATATTCTGAAAGATCCCTGGTAGGGTTCCATTTCTTTTTCTGCTTTATGCCAAACTTTTTTTAACCATTTCGCATCGTCAGGGTGTACTTTACTCCAGAATTTTTCACCGTCAATGTCTTCGTTAGTATTAAAACCGAACATAAGTTTACACTCATCTGACCACTTAATCTCTTTCGTCACGTGATTTTCCGTCCAACTGCCAAAGTTCGCTACGCGCTGAGCTTGCTGGAGACTGGTTTCACTTTCTTTAAGCGCATCTTCAATCTGTTTTCTTTCAGTGATGTCCCTTGCAATGACAGAAAAATAATCAGCTTTACCATTATCATTTAGTATATTCTGTACATTTTGTCCGACCCAACGTTGCTCTCCGATTTTAGTGATAATAGGCAGTTCATAATAAGTGATAGAACGTTTTTCAGTAAATTGTATCTTGTAAAATTTCAACGTTTCTTCTTTGTAATCTGGATGTACAATATCCGCGTAATGCATCTCGAGTAATTCTTCTTCTGTATATCCAGAAATATTCATAAACATGGGGTTTACATAAGTGTATTTTCCTGTGGAAGCATCCGTTCTATAAATGATATCGGATGCTTTTTCTACTAACTCACGGTATCGTTCTTCACTTTCTTGGAGCGCTTTCTCAGTTGCTTTACGTTCGGTAATATTTGTGTGCGCTCCGCTCATTCTATAGGGTTTTTCATCCTTATCCCTCATAGCTTGCCCCCGCGCTTGTATCCACACCCAGGAACCATCCTTGTGCTTCATACGGAACTCCGGTTCATATAGATCAATTTTCCGGTCAAGATAGGTCTGCAATGTTTTTAGTACATGATCTTTATCATCAGGATGAATAAGACTTTCCCATGCTTCGTAGGTGTTCTCGATCTCATTATCATCGTAGCCAATCATCTCTTTCCATTTGGGTGCGAAATATGTTTGTCCTGTGAGGATATCCCAATCCCAAATTCCATCATTAGTTCCCCTTACGGCGAGGGAAAACTTCTCCTCGCTTTCCCGCAATGCATCCTCAGCTTCCTTCCGTTCTGTGATATTGTGTAAAGTTGATTGAATGACTTGTTTACCTCTGTACTGAACAATAGCACTATTCACTTCAGCATACAACACATCATCGGTTGGTGATTTGACTTTTATTTCAGCAGTTCCAGGGTTTTTACCTGCCAGCAATTTCTTCGTGCGCTCCATAACAATCTCTAATGAATCGGGATGTAAAAATGAAAAGGGTGGTTGTCCGATAAGATCATCTTTTGAATTAAACTCACCTATCTTCACAGCAGCTTGATTAACAAATAAAATCTGTTTTGAATCATGTATGAGAATGGCATTCGGTGAATGTTCTACAAGTGTTCGGTATCGTTCTTCGCTTTCTAGCAACTTGCGTTCATTTTCTTTTTTACTGGAAATGTCCTGAATGATGATAATTTTTCCAATATTAAAATGACTCTGTATGATATTAGATTGAGAAATAGACACCTCTCTCTGTCTGTCATTAGTTGTTTTAGTCTCATGGTTTTTATAATTTTTGGAAAAATCATAATTATGAAATAAGTCAGATACCTTTTTCTTTTTTAGTTCAGATAAATCTGTATCAAACAATTCCAATGCAGTATTATTGGCTTGTAAAATGGCTTGAAAAGAATCGGTAACAATCTCAGCATTCTTCGAAGTTTTGAAGAGTTCGGCTGTGACCTGTTCGATTGGAACATTAAGAAAATTATATTTTATCAAAGCTGGAAGCATAAACAGTGCCTGTAATCCTGTGATAGAAGAAGTTATATAGAAAAATGATTCTTCGTTAAAAGCATAGGGTAGAATTATTCCAAATAAAACACCAACTACCAATAGAGAAATACTTCCATACAACATGAGAGTTAGTTGTTTTTGAAATAAAATTCCGGATTCTATCCTTGTAATTTCCTTGTAGATTAATGCGAAAGAATATAGTATGGGTGTCATAACAATAAGTAAAGTTACAGGAAGAAACAATGGACCATTAAGATAAATCCAATCTGTAAATATGTTGATTATTTCACAGATAAGGACCGAATATCCAATTATTTGGTAAATCAAATCCTTCTTGATTGATAACAGGTTATAAATAAAATTCAAGAAGAGAATTCCAAGTGAGATCCAGATGAATGATTTCATCAGGACATATGGCATCACTTCTCCACGATTTAAAATCACCAAAATAAGATCAAGGAAGATCCACACAGTCATTGGAAGCAAGAAATAGATATATGATCGATTAACCGGACCTTTCCAATTCTGAGCAAAAACGTAGGCGAGCGTAAAAACGTCAGTTGTAAATGCAATAAATAGGATTAATAATGCTGGGTAGTGCATCTGTTCAGGATTTTCTTACTATTGTTAAGTAATGAATCATGTAAATACTCGTTATTGGTGAAATGTAATTATAATAATTTACGAATATAACTATCTGGTTTCATTAAAACTTTCATAAAAATCTGTGTTACATGAATAATTCGTTATTTAATATTGTAAAAATCAATGAAGAATAGCTATCTGTAAAATATGCGGATACAATTCTTGACAACTTCACTCACAGGCTCTTAACTTATGGGTCAATATGGCAGAATTTAGAATAAACAGTGATTTTTTGCCAACCGGGGATCAGCCACAAGCTATCGCTCAGTTGGTAAATGGACTCAATAAGGGTGAAAAAAATCAGACTTTGCTGGGTGTTACGGGAAGCGGAAAAACATTCACCATGGCGAATGTAATACAGGAAGTACAAAAACCAACTCTAATCTTTTCGCACAATAAAACATTGGCTGCTCAGCTTTATGGTGAATTCAAGTCTCTGTTTCCTGATAATGCAGTAGAATATTTTATAAGTTATTACGACTATTACCAGCCGGAAGCTTATCTCCCTGTTACGGACACATTCATTGAAAAAGATTCCTCTATCAATGAAGAAATAGACCGGCTTAGGTTAAAGGCAACCAGTTCACTAATTGATCGGAGAGATGTCATCATCGTCAGCAGTGTTTCGTGTATTTATGGTATCGGTTCACCGGAAGAATACAAAAAACAGGTAGTCACTTTGAAGTGTGGTGATAACATTAATCAAAGGAATTTATATTCATCTCTCATCAATATTTATTACAATCGTAATGACGCAGTTTTGGAAAGAGGTAATTTCAGAGCAAGAGGCGACATTGTCGAAATTTTTCCCGCTTATGAAGAAACGTGCATAAGGATTGATATGTTTGGTAATCAAATTGATTCTATTTCTTTTTTTCATCCTGTATCGGGAGAGATGATAAGTCAGGAAGATTCCGTGAGTATTTTTCCGGCGAAACATTTTGTAATAGATGAAGATCAGATGGGAAGTATTGCTGAACTCATTAGGGAAGAACTGGGCGAGAATCTTCAAATGATGCGGGATGAGGGAAAACTCCTGGAAGCACAACGGCTGGAACAGCGTACAAATTTTGACCTGGAAATGATGCTGGAAATGGGATACTGCTCAGGGATAGAAAATTATTCCAGATATTTCTCTGGTAGAAAATCGGGACAGCGGCCATGGACATTACTGGATTTTTTCCCGGATGACTATCTAATGTTTATCGATGAATCCCATGTTACACTGCCCCAAATCCAGGGAATGTATAAAGGTGACAGGAGCAGAAAAATGGTACTGGTTGAATATGGATTCCGGCTCCCATCCGCCCTTGATAACCGTCCTATGAAAGCTGAAGAATTTGATGAAATAATCAATCAGACAGTTTTTGTATCAGCAACACCGGGACCCAGGGAACTGATAAGATGTGATGGAGTTGTAGTTGAACAACTCATCAGACCAACCGGACTCATTGATCCTAATATTGAAGTTCGTAAAACGGAGGGTCAAATTGATGATCTCATCGGTGAAATCAGAAAATGCACCAAAAGGAAAGAAAGAATTCTTGTTACAACGCTCACCAAAAGAATGAGTGAAGATTTGACGGAATATTTGAAAGGGATGGACATCCGGGTACAATACCTGCACTCGGAGATTAACTCACTGGAAAGAGTGAAAATATTAAGGAATTTAAGAATGGGTGAATTTGATGTTCTGGTTGGCATTAATCTGCTCAGAGAAGGATTGGATTTGCCTGAAGTTTCTCTGGTGGCAGTCTTGGATGCGGATAAGGAGGGATTTCTTCGCTCGGAATCATCCTTAATGCAAGTTTCGGGGAGAGCATCCAGAAATGTGAACGGGATGGTCATTTTTTATGCCGATCGTTTGACCTCTTCCATGAAAAAAGTGATTGATGAAACAAACAGACGAAGAGAGGTTCAAAAGAAGTACAATGAAAAACACGGAATATTACCGAAGACTATTTATAAATCCATGGATGATGTTTTGATGACTACGTCGGTAGCGGATGCCTGTTCAGACAGTTTGGACACGGAATACAAAAAAAGAGGAGATATGTTTGAAAACCTCGACAAAGCAGCAGTCCTTGACATGATGAAACAGGAAATGCTTGAAGCGGCAGAAAACCTTGAATTTGAAAAGGCAGCCCGGCTCAGAGATGAAATTGAAGAATTAAGGCAGGAGGTTATTTTAAATTAATGATCATGTCTGAACAACTCCATTTGCGTTGTATCCAACATTTCAATTAAAATCCCACACTCGGAAAATGGCAATAGTCATAAAATAATGAACCAAGTTGAGAAAGCATTGAAAATCCTTATTACTGGCGGCGCCGGATTTATCGGTTCACACATTCAGGATGCCTACATCCAAGCCGGACATGATGTGGTCGTTTTGGATAACCTTAGTACAGGGAAAAAGAAATTCTTGAATCCCGGGAGTCAATTTGTTGAATTGGATATCCGTGAGAAGGAGAAGGTAAACCGGTTATTCGAAAACGAGCAGTTTGATGTTGTGAATCACCATGCGGCGCAGATTAATTTAAGAGCTTCGGTATCAGATCCTGCATTTGACGCAGACGTGAATATCAAGGGGAGTTTGAATGTATTGGAGGCGTCTGTTAAATCAGGAGTAAAAAAGTTCATTTTCGCATCCACAGGTGGCGCCATATACGGTGAGCAGGATGTCTTTCCGGCAGATGAAAATCACCCGATTCGACCTGAGTCTCCATACGGAATAGCCAAACTGTCCATCGAAAAATATCTTTATTATTACGAAAAAGTTTACGGCTTGAAGTACTTTGTCTTGAGGTATGCCAATATTTACGGTCAGCGGCAAAACCCTCACGGAGAAGCGGGCGTTGTTGCAATATTTTGCAGAAAACTTGTAGATAATGAAACACCAACCATAAATGGAGATGGGAAACAGACACGGGATTACGTACATGTGAGTGATGTGGTGAAAGCAAATTTGTCAGCTTTGGATTATAAAGAAACTGGAATGGTAAACATTGGCACCGGAGTCGAAACAACCGTAAATGATATTTTTAATCATCTATCATCATTTTCAGGGAATAAAATGGAATCCGCATACGGTCCTGCCAAAAAAGGCGAACAGCAGAGAAGTGTTTTGAACAATGCACTTGCAAAACAGGTTTTGAATTGGGAACCAACAATATCAATTGAAGATGGATTGTTCCAGACTTTTGAATATTTTAAAAATGGAGAATTAAGGTGAGCGATCAGGAAAAAGTTAAAAGGTCCACGGGATTTGTGGGCAATTCCGATACCATGCAGCGGGCTCTTGGAATGATTCTTGAAATTGCTCCAATTGATATTTCTGTTTTAATAACAGGCGAATCAGGAACAGGGAAGGAAATGGTTGCAAAAGCCATTCACAAAATGAGCAGCCGGTCTCCCAAACCGCTGGTGACGGTAAATTGCGGCGCCATTCCCGTAGGCATCATTGAGAGTGAATTGTTTGGTTCGAAAAAAGGCGCCTACACCGGTGCAGCCGAAGACAGGAAAGGATATTTTGAGGAAGCGGATGGCGGTATATTGTTCCTCGATGAAATTGGCGAAATGCCCATGGAAACGCAGGTGAAACTTTTGAGGGTTTTGGAACAAGGTGAATTTATGCGGGTGGGTGATGCAAAAACCAGAAAAGTGGATGTCCGGATTATTGCCGCCACCAACAAAATTCTGTTAAATGAATGTGGAAAAGGAAATTTCAGGAAAGATTTATATTACCGCCTCAGAACGGTATCCATTGAAGTTCCGCCATTGAGACAGAGATTTGAGGATTTGGATGACCTTGTGGAAAGATTTGCACTCCAGTTTTCAAGGAGCAACGATATTATTTACAGGGGATTCACCTCAGATGCCATTAAAATATTAAAGCAATATGACTGGCCCGGTAATGTCCGGGAATTGAAAAATTTCGTTGAACGAATTATTGTACTCGAAAAAGGAAACAGAATATCCGGTGAATTGGCCATAAAGCACCTTGCCCCGGAAGTTGAAGAAACATCCGGTCAGTTACCAGTTCCTTTGGGGAAATCATCTGAGCAGGCGGAACGTGAATTGATCCTTCAGCAGCTTTTATTCTTGAGGCAGGATATGAGGGATATCAAATCCATTTTAGCGGGCAATCAAATTAAAACTGAAAAACCGCCTATGGGATATTTACCCACAGATGAAATTATGGCTGAAGTTCCTTTCCACACCATTGAAGGGGAAAAATCCAACGCACTTAAATCTGAATCAATCGGTGAGGTCACATTGAAGGAAATTGAGAAAGAGACTATCAAAAGGACACTGCAAAAATTTAAAAATAACAGGAGAAAAGCAGCCAAAGCGCTGAACATGAGCGAAAGAACACTTTACAGAAAAATTAATGAATATGACCTTGGGAAGAAAAACCAGACAAAAAAGTAAATTACTATTGATATTTTTTGTGGTATCAGGCTGCGGGTTCTATTCCTTTAGAGGATCAATTCCTTCTCACATCAAAACAATCAGCATTCCGCTATTCCTGAATGAAACGGCGGAGTTTGGTGTTTCCGAATCCATCACCGATGCCATTACCAATACATTTATTGATGAAAATATTTTAAGTGTCACGGATGAAAATATTTCCGATTCTGTACTGAAAGGTACCATCACAAAAGTGACAGACATTCCATACACCTACTCAGAAATTGAGGAAGTCATGGAATACCGGCTGAATATTTCCATTCAGATGGAGTGGTGGGATTCTGCGAAGGATTCAACACTTATCAGTAAAAATTATTCCGGATGGGGATTGTACACGCTCACCGGTGATGCCTCCATAGATGGAATTGATAACGACGAGGATGGCAAGATAGATGGTGACGATTCCGATGAAATTGGCGAGCCGAGAGAACTGGCATTTGTTGTGGCAGTCCGCAAGATTGCCAATGATGTCATAAACGATATTGTATCAACGTGGTAAGGAGTGAATAAAGTGAGCAGAACGTATATTTCTGATTTGTCCGGGAAAGTGGGTGAAGAGGTTGAACTTCATGGATGGGTTTACAACAAACGCTCCAGCGGAAAACTGTGGTTTTTAATCCTCAGGGATGGGACGGGCTATACCCAGTGCGTCATTTTAAATAATAATGTCTCAGACGGTGTATTTGAGCTTGAGAATGAACTGACACAGGAATCTTCAATTTCAGTAAAAGGACTCGTGAAAAAGGACGATAGAGCTGTGGGCGGTTATGAACTGGAAGCATCGGATATCACAGTGCACCAGATTGCTGAAGAATATCCCATTTCCAAAAAAGATCACGGTACAGCATTTCTCATGGATAACCGCCATTTGTGGTTGAGATCAAAACGCCAGCACGCCATATTGAAGGTAAGGCACGAAATCATCCGCGCTGCCAGGGATTTTCTGGATGACAATGGATTTGTACAGGTGGATACACCCATTTTCACTCCCAATGCTTGCGAAGGCACCACAACCCTTTTTGAAACAGATTACTTTGGGCAGAAAGCGTATTTGTCCCAGAGCGGGCAGTTGTACAATGAAGCGACCATTATGTCATTTGGCAAAACCTACTGCTTTGGTCCCACGTTCAGGGCAGAGAAATCCAAAACCCGCCGGCATTTGACAGAATTCTGGATGCTTGAACCGGAGATTGCTTTTTGTGATTTGGAGGAAGATATGGGGTGGGCTGAAAAGCATATATCGCACATTGTTGAACGTTGTCTCGAAAGATGTAAAGAACAACTTGAATCCCTAGAGAGAGATACTTCTCATTTAGAAAAGGTGAGTCCACCGTTTCCTAAAATATCCTATACGGAAGCCGTTGAGGTGCTTCAAAAAGAGGGCGAGGAATTTGAATGGGGTGGCGATTTCGGCGGGGGACATGAGACCGTATTAGCAGAAAAATTTGATAAGCCGGTCATGATTCACAGATTTCCTTCAGCTATCAAAGCTTTCTATATGAAGCATGATCCCGATGATGACAAACTTGCTATGGGCATGGATGTTCTGGCGCCGGAAGGTTATGGTGAAATTATCGGCGGCGGGCAGCGGGAAGAAGATATTGATGTTTTAATTGAAAGAATTAAAAAAGAAAACCTCCCGAAGGATGCATTTAACTGGTACCTCGATCTGCGTAAATATGGCTCTGTGCCTCATGCCGGTTATGGAATGGGTATTGAGCGGGTTGTGGCGTGGATTTGCGGTCTTCCCCATGTGCGGGAGACAATTCCCTTTCCGAGGATGATTTACCGTTTAGAGCCGTGAAAAATATATTAATTACAAGTTTGATGTTGA
>CEQE01108144.1_pt1 | contig 31559 bp, 22 predicted proteins | sample 356201 | NCBI WGS metagenome assembly CEQE01 (sample SAMEA2619970, study PRJEB7988) | marine metagenome | biome: marine biome (ENVO:00000447); feature: mesopelagic zone (ENVO:00000213) & marine oxygen minimum zone (ENVO:01000065); material: "saline water (ENVO:00002010), including plankton...
GAAATAGATTACGGAATTAACCGGAAAATGGACTCCGGAAACTTTTTCGATGTCTATTTTGGGGAATTTCTGGCCCTTGCCAAAGATATTTTCAATGCTCCGGACCTGGTCAGCAAGTTCCTCTACTTTATCATGCCCCCGGGGTGGCACCATTCCGGTGAACATAAAACAGCAACAATTGTTAGGGATGGTTACCTGGAAAATGTCGCAACCCTAGATTAGTAGCAAGGATATTGATTAGCAGTTAGTTCTTAGGCTATGGCGTTTTTGTACGCCCCCGTGCACCAACTTCCAAAACTACTGCTTATTTACTCTTATCCCAATTTCTAATTCATCCGACACGGGCATCCATCCCTATGGCCCAACTTCTACCGCCTCTACGACATCAATTGTGAATCCTTCCCTCTACCACATCAATTGTTAATCCTTCAATAACCGCAGAGATCTCACGTACAGAGCCGCTTTCTTCTACTTCCCCCCTGAACGTTATGCCAGGGATTTCCAATGGCCCGCTGCGCTGAGGGGCTAGGACATAGCGCTTTTCGTAAACACCATAGAGCACGCCGTCTATTTGCTCTTCGTATTGGTTGGGTGGATCAATTGACTGAATTACTGAGTTAGGCAATAGCAGTTCAGTAAATTGGGGATTTCTGATGCCATTTATCGTGTAAAAAAGCTGAATCGTCAGTTCAAACTGGTCGTTCACGAACACTGATTTTTTGCTGACTTCCATTTTCAGTAGTAAACCATCACTGTTCACGCTTAATTGGCGAACGGTCGCACTAGTGACTTCGATGTCTATGGGATCCGTCTGTTGATTGCCAATTGCAAGGGAAGGGATTGTTAAAGTACCTTCATTTTTAGGAACAAGGGCGATAGTGACTTCCGCCCAGGGCTGTTCAGTGCCGTTATTAGTGCGAGTCTCATTTAAGGATATGCGTTTCACATCTGGTTCAAAATCTTCGATGTGCCGCAACATGTCCGATACTTGCTGATATAAAAGATCCTCAGGTTTCGCCCCGATTGTTATAGTTACAGTTTCACCGAGGACCACCTCAACACGGTCAACACTCACAAAATATTCAACTTGTTCAGCATTCTCGGCTAGCAAATGGTTTTCCTCAGGCACAAGAATCAATTCCGGGTCTATAGCAATCTGTCCGTCATTTGCCGCATTACCCAGAGCTGAACTGCGAGGAGAAAATTGCACCGTTACTGTCAAAGCGATTATTAATACTAAGCTTGAAGCAAAAAGACTTTTGCCAACTAGCTTGGTTCTATGACCGCAAGTATCATCCAACAAATGTTTCATCCTCGACACCAACATTTTAGGGGATGAAAAAATTCCTGTTGATAGCTGGTATTGATGACTGGGTTCAGAGCCTAACTCAATCAGATTAACAATCGATTTTGCATAACTATCTGCACCTACTCCAGCCTCCAGAACTGAGTCATCGGCTACCAGTTCAGACAGGTAATGAAATCTTCTGCTAGCCAGCCAAACTAGTGGTTGAAAAAAGAATAAGGACTCAATGACCTTTATCAGCAGAATTCTAAGTGGGTCGTGGTTCTTAATGTGGCTGAGTTCATGCAACAGGGTTGTGTGAAGCTCTGATTCAGATAGCTGCTCATAGTACTTACTAGGAAACAAGATGATAGGATTTCGTATGCCGAAGCTAACTGGTGACTCTATCTCGTGAGTCAATCCTACCTGGCACGCCCCTGTGTATCCAATCTGGTCCGCTATTTGTTTGTAGACTCTGGCTCCACGTTCGTCATCGGCGTCAATGGATGTGCGTCGCAAGCTTAGTAATTGCTTCCACCCAACAGGTATTCTCACCAGGAGTATCAACGCAACCAGACTAGAGGCATAAACAAGCCAATTCCAATATTTGACGCTTGCCAACATTCCATATCCCAGGCTATTTTGCGAAATAGCCGAAATTTCTGCGTTGCTGACCGACCCTGCCGACTCGGATACACTCACTGGCTCATCAATCGCGGGGAAAGCCAATTCGCTATTCGCCACCAAATCCGCGGAATAAGGGAGGTCAAATGCCGCTGCAAGATATTGATCTGCCCTCGTTGCTGGTGTGAGATTAGCCACAAGCGTAATCATAGACAGCAGCAGCATTGCCCAAAACCACATAAACTTTCTTATGTTTGCGACTTTGTTTTTGAGCAACCGATCTGCAATCAATACAAGCGCCAGAAAGAGCGTGGATTGAATGAGAAAAATGGTAATAGCAATAGGAGTTAGAGGCAGAACACCAGTCAACCAGCTAGTCTGTACGAACTCTCGAATGATCTCCGGGTTCATTTTTTCTTACCCCTCTCGTAATCTGAAATCATTGTTTTGATTTGATCCAGCTCGCTTTTACTAACTAGTTCCCGATTTAATAGTGCGGTTACCAATCCGGTAGGCGATCCAGAGAAGGCTCGATTCAGCGCATCTCTGATAAAGTTGTATTGAAACTCATCAGCCTTAATAAGCGCGTTGTAAACGTAAGCCCTGCTCACCTGCCGACGGTTAACAAATCCCTTCTTTTTGAGAATGTTAAGCATGGTGCGAATACTGGGGAGAGCCAGAGGTCGCCCACTATCTGCCAGCTGTTGTCTCAGAAACTCCACGGAAACATCTTCGTTTTTCCAAATTATCTGCATCAATTCCAGTTCTAAGCCTGTCAGCAAGGGTGTTTCTTTCATTGAATTATAAACCTCGAGATCAAGATGCAGCGATTAAAAGCGAAAACTTTCGCTTATAAAAGCATGCTTCTCGTTTGGCGTCAATGCTAAAAGCGAAGCTTTTCGCTTTAATTTCTATTTATCTCCACAATGGCCAAGTCGTCGCAGTATCTGTGGCTAATGAAAGGCCGACTTTTATAATTGGCAAAGCTTGAATATGATGCACAAATGAACTGGAAAACAGAAACTGATGAAATTGCCCGCCGTCGAGCTTTAGCGCTTGAGCAAGGCGGAGCGGATGCTATTGCCAAACATCATGGCAAAGGGCGTTTAACCATTCGGGAACGGATCGACAAACTGCTGGATCCTGGCAGTTTTGAAGAGGTCGGTCCGGCTGCGGGCGCAGCGAATTATGACGAGAACGGTGAACTAACGGGCTTTGACCCGGCCAATTTCGTTCTCGGTTTTGGCAAGGTTGAAGGGCGAAGAATCGTTGTTGGGGGCGAGGACTTTACCATGCGGGGCGGTTCGCCCTCTCCTGCGGGCCTGCGCAAAAGCGTCTATGCTGAAGAATTGGCTGTGCAATATAAGCTGCCCCTTGTGCGCCTGCATGAAGGATCGGGTGGCAGTGTGGGTGGAACTGGCGGTAAGGGCGCGAGCTTGCCAGGGCCGGTCAATGCGCCGGCACGATTTCGCTCTGTTGCTGAGGCCATGGCGACAGTACCGGTTGCAACCGCAGCTCTTGGTGCGGTGGCGGGTCTTCCGGCCGGCCGGCTTGTTGCTGCACATTTCTCCGTTATGTCAAAGGCGACAGCACAGATATTGATTGCTGGTCCTGCAGTCGTGGAGCGGGCGATGGGGGAGAAGAAAACTAAGGAAGAGCTTGGTGGCTCGAAAGTGCATACTAAAAATGGCACGGTGGATAATGGCGCGGCGGATGAGGCAGAGTGCCTGGCTGAAATCCGGCGTTTTCTGTCTTTTATGCCGGACAATATTGAGCAACTGGCACCGGTGATCGAGTGTGATGACCCGGTGGAACGAGCCGACGAAGCCTTGCTCGACATCGTGCCCCGTGACCGACGGCAATCCTTCGATATGCGCCGCGTCATTCAGTCGGTGGTTGATCAAAGCAGCTTCTTCGAAATGGGCGCTGGCTATGGCCGCTCCCAGATTACCGGGCTCGCTCGCTTGAATGGGCAACCGGTGGGTGTCTGGGCGAATAATTGTAAGTTTCTTGCCGGCTCGATGACTACGGACGGGGCACATAAGGCGCGCCGCTTCATGGAACTCTGTGAAACCTTCAGCCTACCTATCATCAGCCTGGTGGATGAGCCCGGTTTCATGATTGGCAGCCAGGCCGAACGTGAGGCGACCATCAGACACGGCACATCGGCGGTTCTCACTGCGGCGATGACGACTGTGCCCTGGGCTTCTGTGATGATCCGGCGTTCCTTTGGTGTTGCACAGGCTGCACATTATGGACCAGAGGGATTCGTACTTGCCTGGCCATCGGCAGAAAGCGGGCCCCTGCCAGTAGAAGGAGGCGTTGCGGTCGCTTTCCAAAGAGAAATCGCCGCAGCACCTGATCCAGAAGCACGGCGGCGGGAGTTGGAAGAGGAACTGGCTGCGCGCCAGTCTCCGTTTCCACGAGCAGAGGCTCTTGGAGTCCATGATCTAATCGATCCGCGCCAGACCAGATCAGAGCTTTGCCGTTGGGTAGACCGTATTCAGCCGCTGCTTCCAGCATTGCTCGGATCTTCACGGTTTTTCATTCGGCCATAGCAACAGTAGAGGATTATCGAGGCATGATACAGATTGAATTGGAAACCGGCGGTTCGGTTTGGAAAGTACTTACAAAACCAGGTGAGCGGGTAGAAGCCGGCGACACATTGTTCATCCTCGAAGTAATGAAAATGGAAGTGCCCTACGAGGCCCCCGTTGCTGGAGAAGTGTCAGCAGTTCATATCGCCGAGGGTGATGTGGTGGAAGAGGACCAGCTTGCTGTAGAGATTGCAGATTAAATAAATGGGATCAGAGTACAAGTACAGTAGTTTTAGCCGCGTTCATTTCATGATTCCAGAGCATACTCCTGGATCTTAAATTCACGGTACTAACGCTTGGTATCGGGAATACTATTCAGCAAAGAAGGCTAGCCTCCGGCCACGTGGCCGTGGCTCTTTGTGTTCTTCCGGTAACTGGCAAAGCCTATCCATTCGAGTAACGCTCCCATCCAGGTACTCCCATACCATTTGCTCGCCGTCCATGTAGCGCTTGACGACAACGGGGCCCCAGCCGAGAATCCGAAAATCGAGTACTCCGTCGTTCCAGAACATGCCAGCGGAAGTGCGCGGGCAATACTCCTGATCACCGATGGGGAACAGTACGGAACCCTCTGTGTCATTGGAGTTGAATCCACCGGTGCTGTTGGGGCCGGAATCGTGGATGATTCCACTGGCGGTGACGACAGTTCGTGTGCCGCATTGTTCCACTCTTTCGACATGACCGATGTTGCCTGTTCGCCCGATCCAAAGACCACGGATGTCATCAGCACCGACCGGCAGAGGTTCAGTGCACTGAGCTAGTATCGGAAGAGGGAAATGGGTGTAACCACAACCCGGTGTGTTGCCTTTCGGAATATCGACCGCCATCTTGCCACTGCCATCTAGCTCCGGCAAGTCGCAGTAATTGAGGGTGCTGCCATCGCCGGCAAGTACCGCCGGATCGATGGTGAGCGGCGGCCTTGACGAAAAGTAAACAAAACTGAATCCTCCCAACCCGATCAACACTACAGTGAGGAGTATTACAGCCGTAATTTTTATGAGTCTCTTTATCATTGATAGTTGGGGTCAGAGTAAATATACAGTAGTTTTGACACACTCAATCGATGAATCCATAGCACACTTTAATCAAATCACTCTAATCCCTTCATCTATAAACCGACAAAAGCGGGAACACGTATTAACACATAGGTAATATGATCACCCTGGGTGGTGAGATAGGCATGAGGCATTTTAGCGGGGATGTGTAGTACGTCGCCGGCAGCCACCGGGTAGGGCAATCCACCGTTGATCGTGGAACCGGGGACGTTCGATTGGCCGATCATCTCTCCGCCCACCTGAACTGTTCCCTTGCCACTCTGGATGAAAACGACATCTATAATATCGTCATGCAGCTCGGGCCAGCCGTCCCGGTTTCGCCGAAGGAATCGAATGCGGTGAGAACTGCCGCCCACGCCGTAGTCGGCGAGGGTTTCGCGGGCGGAGCCATCGGTGCGTATTCTCGTGCCAAGGGCTGCATTCCGTTGTTCTAACTCCGTGGCCCGCCATAAGCCGAAGCCTGGCGGGTCAAGCGCTGGAGCCTGTCCCTCCGGATCAGCCACTACCGTACCCCGGAATGCCGGGACTCTCACGAGGACATAGGTGATGTGCCTTCCATCATCTGGGTTGTACGCATGCGGAATCCCCGCTGGTATGCGAAGCACATCGCCGGCTCCCACTGAATATCGTGTACCACCAATAATCTCGGCCCCCAGATCGCCCCTGCGTCCTAACATTTGTCCTCCGATAAGGATAGTCCCCTGCCCACTTTGAATGTAGACGTAATCTTCAATCTCATCGTGTTGTTCCGGCAAGCCGTCGCGGTCCCGGCGGATGAACTGAAAGCGATGTGATCTGGCCGGCGTAACATAATCAGCCAGCGTCTCTCGAGAGGAACCGTCTGCACCAATTGTCCTACCGAGCTGCGCGTTTCGCTGCGCCAGTTCCAATGCGCTCCAAAGAATGAAGCTGGGTGTCTCCGTTTGAATATTCGTCGTCGATACCCCCGTTTCAGCATCGGATGGTGCAGGTTGCTGGCATGCCTGCAGCATAATCGCCACAGCGGCTAATAGTAGAAGCGTAGAAAGATTAATGCTTCCAACGGATTTGTTTGGGCGGATCATGGAGTTAGACATCATGGAGATTCCCGTGGCGTGCAAACAGGTTAAGGCACATATACTAAATGTAAGTTTATTGGTCCAGCTCTGATCAAGTTACTCTGACCTCTTTGGTTCACCCCTTTGGATCTCTGATTGGTATCAGTTTATCTGCCAGCAGCGTTACGATCAGAAGAATTAGACCCAGCAGCAGGCGTGGATCGCTCAGGTAGAGTTGCATCTCGATGGGGTAGGCTATGGTTTTGTCCAGGGCAGCAATTTTAAACTCATGCCTGCCCACGGTGTCTGGGTGGGTAATAATCTCCATAAAAGTTCGCCGGCTGCGGTAGCGCATCATTGCTGCAGTAGTCCAGTGCTGCGCTGTTTCCCAATCTTCCACACCGACCAAATCCAGGGCGTCATGAACAGCTTCACCCGCTATCACCGGGTGGGAGGCACGCCTTAATAACTGTGCATACATGTGCTCCATATAGCGTCCCATCAACTGGTCAGCGGACTCACCGGGCTCGGCTCCTTCTATATCCGGAGGATTTTCGTTGTTATCGATTATGTTAACCATCAGGAATTGGCGGCCAGTATCATTGCGCATGAATTGGGTAACATATTGTAGCCGGTCAGGTGGCATCTGTTGTACCAGTGGTTCGGAAAATTCCGCGATTTCCTGCTCCGTAAGAGGCCCACCGAAATCGGTATACCAGAAGGTGAAGAGGACATAGATCAGGGCAGGGATTAGCCATAGGATTTGACGTTTGCTCATCGTTCTCTCCAGTAAAGAATAGGGGGACACTCACAACTTAACAACTTTATTTGCCTCAATCTGGCGGATTCAGCGAATCTTAACTAGATGTGTCAGATCCCAAGGATGAGTTGCTCACATATTGCTGGTGGGTGTTATCACCTCGTTGGGCGCGAACTAGAACGTCATCATACAGTTGGTGATGATGCAGACAAATTGGATTTCCCGAGGACCTTGGGCGTGAACTTGGTTCAGAGTCAGATACACTGCCTGGCGTGGGCTGTTATCTCCAATCACAACCGCATGCTGGTTCGTGCAGATGCTCAATCGATGAACGAGCTCATGGTGCCATTGACGATTTAGCGCTTTAAGTTGTTAAGTTGTAACTGCCCCCCACATCCAATTAGCAATTTAGATGCCTACATCCAGAGCACTCCAGCCTATAGTGTCTACTAGTTGTTTCAGCTGACGCGGCCTGTAATTGCTGTTGGCCAGATAGCGCGCTTTTACACTGGGATGTACTTTTGTGGGTTTCCCCTCAATAACTAGTGGTCGATGCAGTGGGCGTTTGAATCGGTATACGTGCTTGCGGGATCTATGTGTCTTGCCCTTGCTACCATCGGTAAGGGTGCTAAGGATGTGAGGTTCAACCTTCAAGCCCGCACTCTTTGCCTCGCCCAGCATCCACGCCAGTGGCGTATCGGCCGCTATACGACCTGATCTTTTGTCGGGCGGATAAGAACCGCCCACATCCGAATGTACACCGGCGAACCAAACCTGTTTTAGATCCACGCCGGGTCGCGGCGTCCAAACAGTAGGTTCAAAGTCCTGCCGTTGCTCATCGATGGCCAGGGCATGGCGAGCGAAGCTGACATTCGAGCCCATCTTGGTGTCATAGAATTCATCGTGGCTCTCAAGTAAGCCCATCAGGCTAACGGGAATGCCTAGTGCGCCCACCGTATCCCAGACACCGACAAAGTGAACGTTTCTGGATCGATGGCAGTGCTTGTTTCTAAAACTCTGCGCCGCTGCACCGCGAGGGCGGTTCACAGCCGCGATACTCTTATAGATGTCCCAGGCCTGCGAAATCAAGTTTGCGTCGACTCGTTTTAGGATTCCGCAGTTATTGATCAGGCCACATAAGGCGCGAACGGTGTAGGCGCCGCGACTGAATCCAAAAAGATAGATATCGTCGCCATTGACATAGTTTTGCACGATATAGCGATAGCCATCGAGAACATTCTTATGGATACCGCAGCCAGTGACGCCGGCACTAACTCTGCTGTGGTAAGAGCCCAGCCCCCAGTCATAGAAAACATGCTGTTTCAAATTTGGCCCCGAGGGTTTGATGGCTCTGGCCAATTTTAAAACATTGGTTGGAAAGTCCTTCTCAATATCTTCCTCGGGTCGGTTCCAGGTGCCGTCGGCACAAATCACTATGTTTGCCTCCTGAGTTTTTCGGTCTTCTTGATAGCGACTCACGTAGAGCACGCTATTTGTTTGCTGAATGCGAGCAATTTGACTTGCAAAGCCTAATTGTATGGTGCGAATAGTGGTGTATTGTACCATTTGGCCCCTCTAAATTCGTGACTTCTAGTATTATGTCATATTTCCCATTGAACGAAAGTACAGTTATCCGATAGGAATAACGCATGAAGAGATTGGCTATAGTGCGATTCATATTGCCCTGGCTCAGCTGAGCAGCTAATGTAAATTGTAAAAGCAACATGGCAGTGAATATTTGGATTCAAGGTCGATCCAAAGCGCTGAATTAGAGCCACCACTCCAGTGTGAGCGTCCTTCTTCTTGAGCCCGGTCTAATGAGCAAGGCGAGTAGAAAGCGTACGGGTGATGATCCCAGGTACCTTGCCCATGAGTTCGGGGTAAGCGGCAAACAGGAAGTGGAGTACATATGAAGAAGTTACTAAAGTGGGTTGGCAGCATCATCGGCATCTATGTCGTCTTTGTACTAATCTTCGAGTCCGTTTATCTCGGCTACTTCCAGCCCAGTTTCGAGGAGGGCGGCATTCCCATGCTCGACATCACTACGACGGACGCTGTGGGCAATCTTACTAAACGGCGACTGGCATGGTTCGAGTCTACTGAAGGCCAGGTCTATGTTTCCGCCCACCACTGGACCTGCGGCTGGTATCACGAGTTAGTGGCCAAGCCCGAAGTCAGCGTGGAGATCGGTGGCGTTACCGCAGACTACACCGCTGCCATCGTGACGGGGAGTGAGTTCGACAGGGTAGCGACCGATTACTCCCTGCCATTCGTAGCACGGTTCCTGATGGGATTTCCACCGGAAAGAGACATCGTGCGCCTTGATCAGGTATCTAATCGATAACTGATTGGAGAAGACGCATTTGTAGCTATCGATCCTCTGAGGACCACTCTTTCAATCCAGGCCGATTAAATTGCTCCAGACCCTTTGTTTCCAATATTTCCCGTGTGAGAATCCGGGTAGCAATCCATTGAGAAACTTCTATGACAAAGGAACGAATTCTTCTCCTGGTACTGAGCGTGACCTATGTTGTTTTTCTCTCCTGGTATGACGGCTGGATGGTGTCACCCCTCACACAGTCTGAAGTCGATGCCTATCTGGTTAAGCTTCCTGACGATAGCGATTTTGGTGACGTGAAAGAACGAATACGTCAGCTCGGGATTACCGATGATGGCGAAGAAATGTTCATGATGAATCTCAATATTTATGAGGGCGGTGCAAGTGAAGACCCTACGGCAAATGAAGACTATCAAACCTATGGTCGCGGGACCTTGCCACTCCTGTTAGCTCGCGCCTCGCACCCAATCTTTTTTTCGGAAGGTATCCAGACCCTGATGAGTCCGCGATATGAAGAACGCTGGCAGGAGGTTTTTCTGGTTCGATACCGGTCGCGGCGAGATTTCATCTCCATGGTCACATCAGATGCCTACCTGGAAGTCTTGCCCCACCGAACTGCTGGAATCAAATACGATGAGTTTTTTCCAACACGGGCATCATTTAACCTTTTCTCACCCCGACTTATTGTGCTCTTGGTGCTGACAGGTATTTATCTGCTGGTCAGGATTGTGATGCGACGACTACCTGATCGATAGTTGTCTAACCAACACCATTCCCTAATGAGTGAGATTCACGAAAGGAGCCTGAGTCTATATACAGCAGTTAGACTCTGACTCCTTTTTAATGAGATGTTAATCGACGAGCGTCATTCCGACGGCTTAAAAGCCAACAGCACATTTCCGGGCACCTGGCTGAACTGGCCGTAGCCTGAACCTACGAACACCATGCCAGAACCCGCAGCTATGGAATGACTTTCGATGGAACCTCCATAACCCTCTACGCCGTTGACGGTTTCGAAGTCCATCGCTGTGTCGTACTCAAATAGCAGCTCCCCAGAATCCGAATTGAAAATAAATAAACGTCCGTCAAGTCCTGCGGTGATGATGGCGCCGTCCACCGACAGGGGTGTAGCGGAAAATCCGTAGAGTCCTTCACAGCGTCTGATCCTGTCGCTGCGATGGTCACCACAATCTGACTGCACCTCAAAGAACCAGCTTGGCTCACCGGTGCCAACGAAATAGGTGTAAAGGCCGGGTCGGCTGACACCACCCATGCCGTCCGGATCGTTGATTGTCATGAAGGCACGCTCGGAGTTAGTGGCGATGCCCCAGTGGTTGCCGCCCAGCGCTGTCCCCTCACCGACGCGCTGATTCCAGACCAGCTGGCCTGTCTCCGGCTCCAATGCCCAGATATCGCCGGACTTCTGACCGGCGATCAGCAATTCCCGGTCACCCGTATCTACCAGAATAGCCGGTCCGCCGAAATCAAAATCCACGGAGTTGGTATCGTCCAGAATGATGCAGTTAGGGCCGCCGGCGGTGCAGCCGAAATTCCACATGTCGTTCGCGAGTGCCTGGAATACCCACTTCTCCTCTCCGGTTTCCAGGTCCAGGGCGATGATCGCATCGCTGGTATTGGTGGTGGGGTGCGACGTATTTTCACCTGTGGTGACGTAAATCTGACCTCGCCCGCCATCAATAGTCGGCGTACTCCAGATTGGAGCACCGGAAGGGCCGCGCTGTTGGACACCGGTGGAGCTGGCCTGGCCAGTGTATTCAGCCGCCGGCATGGTGTGGTATTCCCAGAGTTTTTCTCCAGTGTGCACATCCAGTGCGGTAACGGCGCCATGATTTTCACAGCATTCATAGTTCGGATTGCCTCCGGTAATGACCCCGGAACCGGACACTGGCACGATGATCCTGTCCTCAAAAATAACAGGCGTACCAGTAAGCATACCCTGGTTGTCGGTGGCCTGGCCGCTGGCAACCCAGATTGCTTCTCCTGTCTCTGCATTGATCGCATGAATCATGCCGGGTTGGTCGCTAAATACCAGAGTGCCTCGACCATCGACTACCGCGTAGGCCAACGAAGAGCGCAGGCGTGTACCGGGTTCATAGACCCACTTAGCGCAGCCCTCATTGATGTCCAGCGCAAAAACCCGACCGGAATCGGTGGCGGAATAGAAAACAGTAGAGCCGATGATCACGGGCGCCGCGCGTAGGCCGGAAGTTTGCGGGAATGCGACCGCCCAGGCCAGCTCCAGATTGGACAAATCGGCTGTGCTTAGACCGGCCTGCGCGGCGTCAAGGTGCCGTGGATTATTGCCATCTGCGTTGGTGTAGGTAAACGACGGGGACTGACTCAGGTCAACTGACCGGTTATCCGCCGCGCACATGGTCGCAGCGACCCAGTCCTCGATCCCGTCCGTGGATTGCCCCTGAGCCAGGCCTGGCTGAGCTATGCTCAGACCAGCGCTAAGAAGTGCGGCCAGTGACAGGAATGATCTAAAACTTGCTTGAAGACGAGAGTAAAAAAACATAAGTAATGCCTGTTCGGTGGATGTTAGTTGTTAGTTCCGCTCCAACGAGAACCGCCGCTAGAGGTACCGGTTCATCTGGAGGCTGAAACCCAGCGACAAAATACAATAATTACCGGCATTGTGCGAATCCGGATTGGATAAAGATTGGTACGGGATATTAATTTTACACAATTCCAGGTCGGTGTGACCAAAGAGCAAGGGGATATTAATAACTTAATTACTTTAGACAGCCATCCCTAAGAAAACTAGCCCATTAAGTTATAAAGTCAGTGTCCCATTTTGGCATCCTGCCATCGCGGCATTAGTGCAGCCATGCTCGTCATGGTGGAAATGCAGGTTTTGCCGGGAACAAAAAACCTGCCCTGCAGTCGTCGGCACCATTCCTTCTTACCCTATCATCTTTTAGGTATCCCAATAACCAGCCCGCCATCGCGAGTCTCTGTGTAGAGCCCTAATTCGTTAACAGGCTCGGTCAAATCAAAACTTCTCGTAAATTGGCTTATACTAGTGAAGTCGGATGCCGTGCTATTCGCGCTGTTTGATGAGTTTGGCGTAAGTGTTCCATTAACAGTCAGAAGGCTTGCCGCTAGCTCTGTGCTGATCTCCAGTCCGTGATCTGAGGGTATTTGAATAAGAACCTGATATTCAGTCTCTGTTTCACTAATACTCAGCTGTAGTGACTCAGCGCTAGTACTACCCCCGGTTAAAACTGATGCTCCTGGCTCCGAAGAGGAGTTACCAGGTGAATCCACCTGTTGCAGCGCGCTTCGTATTCGTCGGTTTCGATCGATTGAATTTCTTCTATAATTCTGCCCAATCAGGCGAGTGCTGCTTTGCTGAACAACAGCCGCATCTTCTTGACCCCGCAAGGATTCCAATCGTCCCTCTACGGTGTCTAGAATTGATACATTCTCATCCTGCAGGAGAGTGATGTTTTGTGGATCGATAGGCGCATCTTCCTGATCCAACATGGATTCCAATCGTCCCTCAACGCTATCTGGAATTGATGAATTCTCACCCTGCGACACCTCCAGCGTTACATTCAAATCCAGCAGAAAATAAGATAGCGCCGAAACCCCGAGCAAGCATACGAGTGATAAGGATAAGAGTAATCGAAACTTGATATCAGGTTTCATGCCCCCTCCCCGGCAATAAGTTTAAGCTGGCCCGAAACTGTAATAATCTACACAAAGTCAGACTAAAAACAAATGAATTAGTAGCCAAATATATAGGGGGACGTGGTGAAATTTCCATGAGCTTGATCAATTCTATAGCACACCTGGATTTCACCATTTTAACCTATTGATTTAAAAAAGGAATTGGTCACGCTATCTACTGGAAATCCTCCACAGTGGTCCGAGCCCGACGCACACCTGTTCTACATAAAATTGTGATCCACGTATAAATCCAAATGAAAATGAAGAGTAGTTTGAGTAATCGCAATAAGATGTGGAATTGGGCTAAGAGCAGATAGATTTTATTGTTCCTCTGAGTAAAATTACTGCACTACACTTGAGGTTATAAATGACATCTGATGTATCGTTTCTGAACAAATATCGCCGGTTGCTTGCGTGGACAGGCGGTATCCTCGTAACTTATGCTCTATTGGGTTTCCTGTTCCTGCCCTGGTTTGCCGAGCGACAACTGGTCAAGATCCTTGGCGAAAGGCTGAACCTACAGACTCGGGTGGAGGCTGTCTATTTCAATCCATTCAGTTTCTTTTTTGAACTTGAAGGGTTGGATATTGCCGACGTTGATAATACTGCACTGGTGCAATTGGAGAACATTCACGCCAATTTCCAGGCAAGTCAGCTAGCCTTTCTGAAATTTCAATTTGAAGAGCTTTCCATAAGCGGTGTGGATTTCCATTTCTACCGCGATTCCGAAACCGGCAACAATCTTTCCAGGCTGCTCCAGCGCTGGGATGAAACGGCGGAGCCAGATCCGGAAGCACAGACTTCTCAGAGTGACGAGTCAGGAGAGTTAATTCCCCTGGAAGTCATCAGCCTTGATATTGCAAACGTAAATCTACATGTAGTGGATGAAGTTCCTGCCACCGCATTCGCCACCACTTTGACTCTGGCGGAGGCGAGCATCAACAATCTATCTACCCTGGAAGGCGAGCTAGGCAACAATTCCATTGCTATCGGACTTGAGCAGAATGCCCGCATTGACTGGGCAGGCGACTTCTCACTCAATCCAATGGCATTCACCGGGACGTTAGCGTTACAAGGATTAAGCCTCAACGTGGTTTCCCGTTACCTTCAAGACAGTGTCCCCTTCACCATCGAAGATGGGCGTATGGGATTGGCACTGGCTTACCAGGTCGATCTCTCTGTGGAACCAATTGACGTTAGTGTAGACGACATAGCCCTGGACTTGACCAATCTGCAGGTAATACAAAGTGGTCAAAGCCAGCCTTTTTTGCTTGCCAACTCCCTGAATGTCACCAATGGTCAACTGCACATTCCAGACAATCGAGTCACTTTCGAGGACGTTATTCTCAGGGAGTTTGATATTTCCCTGATTCGCAACAGTGAAGGTGAGATGAACTTACAGTCAATGGTCTCAGAGTTCATAGGTGATACTGACGACCTCCCCCCGGCAAACTCTGATGAACCATCAAACACAGATCAGCCCTGGTTAATTGCACTTGAAACCTTCACCGTCGACAATGGCAGCCTGTCATTCACCGACGCATCTCTTGCACAGCCGGTTTCTCTTTCCACTAGCCTCGATACCACCGTAACCGACATAGACAATCAAGCTGACTCGCAGTTTCCCTTCAGTTCCACTCTGAACCTGGAATCCGGTGGAGACATCGGGTTACAGGGAAACTTGCAGATCCTGCCGGCAATTGATTTTAACGCTAGTTTGTCCGTGAACAATATCACCCTAACTCCCGTTCAGGCATACCTGAACGAGGTCGCATTCATAGAGCTGCAGAGTAGCTCTGTTAGCCTTGATGCTGAATTAGTTGTAAACACAAATGAGCCATTCGCTTATCAGGGCAATTTTGTTTTACAAGATATTGACGTAGAAGATCAACGGCAAGATGAAACCATGGTGACCATGAATCAGATGTCCATAAACGCTCTAAGCTTCTCAACGGCCAATAATAGCCTAGACATTTCCGAAATCCTGTTTGATTTGCCGTTTGCAAGAGTCGTGGTTAACGAAGATGGAACAACCAATATCGCACGCAGCATAAAACCATCGTCTACCTCGGCAACAAATCCACCAGACAGCAACACGGACGGAGATATCAATGAAGCACTGGAGATAACCGTGGGCAGAGTGCGGGTGGAAAGTGCCAGATCGAACTTTACTGATAAGAGCGTGCCCCTGATATTCGACACCAATATTCAAGAATTATCGGGCTCGGCGGAAAGCTTTGGTACCAACTCAACCCAGGCTATGGAAATCAGCCTTGAAGGGCAAGTAGATGAATTCGGCCTGGTCCAAATCGATAGCAGCCTTAATCCCTTCGACATAACTGAACAGAGCAAGTTAGATCTCAATTTCAGAAATCTCGACATGCCAGCTATATCACCCTACGCAATCAAATTTGCCGCCAGAGAAATCGCTAATGGTCGTGTGGATGTAGGTCTTTCTTACAGCATTAATGACGGCGAACTGGAAGCTAACAATCAAGTAGTTCTCCGAGACCTGACCCTGGGTGAAAGAATAGAGCACCCCGGTGCCATGGACCTGCCTCTGGACCTGGCAACGGCACTACTCAAGGATGCCAACGGGATAATCGATCTGGAAGTACCGATCAGTGGCAATGTGAACGATCCGGAATTCAGTATCGGCCCTGTGATCAGACAGGCCATAACCAACAGCCTGACCAATATTGTCACAGCCCCATTCCGACTACTGGGCAATCTCCTTGGTGGAGAAGGTGCTGACCTGGATAGCATTAAATTTCTGCCGGGGCGATCCGACATCGCTCCGCCTGAACAACAGGTTCTACAACAATTGCAGCAGGCCTTGCTGCAACGCCCGCAACTGACCCTGGAAATCCCTCCCGTCAGCAGCGATGCTGACATCCTGGCCCTGCAAACAGCCGCTGTGGATAGTCGGATAGAAAGCCTGGAGGAACAGTCTGCGGATAGTCAGGTAATCCTTATTGATCCGCGGCTCAGGGCCATTGAGTCACTCTATACACAAGCAGCCTTAGTGCCCGACCTGGGAGAAATCAGGCTTCTCCATAGCGTCGCTTCAGAAACCATTGATCCTGATAGCCAACAAAGTGTCACTACTTACGAGCTAGACAGCCTCGCGTACAGCGGCGAACTGCGTGACCGTCTGATTGACGCAGAAACCGTCGCCGAATCAGAGCTGGCAGGCTTGGCCAGGCAACGGATGCAGGCTGTAGTAGACGCCGTGATGTCCAGCGGTGAAATCGGGCGGGAGCGATTAAAGGGAGCCGAATCACAGACCAGTGAACTGGATGAAGATGGCTGGCTGGCTATGGAATTCAGCCTGGGATCAGGGATCGAATAATTGTTCTGGTTAGAGAATTAACGGGGACAGATCAATATTTAGAGAGGATTAAGCGTAATTAGATCGATTCCCATAACAGTCTGATTTTGCATTCACATCTCATTGATTTAAAAGAGGAATCGGTCACGCGATCTACTGACATTCCTCGGCGAGGGTTCGATATCAAGCTTGCACTTTTCAATTTTCGCAACAATCGTTGATCGATTGTGATACTCCAACTATCGTCTGCAAGGCTCCGTTTCTTATCTGTCCTTCTCTCGACCACACATTTCACACTATTAGCTTGTTGAGTTCTGAGAGCCCCTGAGCCTCAAATTGTTGTAGATCGTTGGTTAATTGGTCGGTACCCAAGAAGTGCACTAATACTCCCAATATGTACAATTCTCGCTGCTCATCGAGGTCATTGTTGCCTGGTTCAGGCATAAATTTGGCATCATAGCTGAATTTTCTTGGTTCTTTGTTGGATTTAAGGGAGCGAAGGGTTTTAATGCCCCCATTGAATTGATCTTAGTCAAGTTATCCATAGCAATACAATCTAGAATTATCACATAACTTGGCACATTCAAGGAGAAACCGGATTCCAAGGCTGGAGTAGACCCATCCAATGCTCATACAGTCGAGGGGCAACCAGAAAAAGTTCTTCCTGAAATTGCTGAACAAGTTGAGGCAGACTTTGTTATTGTTAGAACAGCAGCAAGAGATGGAATCAAGGCTGCGGTAATTGGCAATACAGTTGGAAAAATATTGGATGTGATTACTACCAATATCCTTGCCGTTAATGTTAGTTATTCGGCTTTTTCTGAAGAGCCAGAACACAAAATAGTAGGCCGGAACCAATTATTCCCAACCCGAGGGGACCTTTTACCGGCTTGCCAATCAGAACAACCCAGAGGGTACTGAAAATATTGATCCGGGGTTGTTAGTGATAAAAGCCATCGGACTTTTAACAATTCAGACTCTTATGACATAAGTGAGGATAGAGTCATGGTAAAAAAAGTAGTAAAAGCTAAAAAGGCTGTAAAAGCCAAGAAAACAGTGAAAGCGAAAAAAGCTGTAACAGCCAAAAAAACAGTAAAAGCCAAAAAAGCGGTACCAGCCAAAAAAGCTGTAATGGCAAGGAAAGCTGAAAAGGTAACAACGGCGACAAAACCAGAAGTAAAAGCTAAAGCAGAGATAGTGGGAAAAAGGGCTGAATCGGCTCTCGCTGATTTCGCAACGAAGTTTGAACAATTAAGCGAATGGCAAGTGTCAATCTTCTCCGGTGTGGGCATTATTGTGTTGATGATCCTTATCGGTCTAGTCGGTGCTAGTGATCCCAGACAAGCTATTGAGCGTAGAGGTGAAGGTCAGCTCTTCTATACCACCATCAAAATCCCAGCCGGAGCAGAAACACTTTACCTCAGTGGTTCCGGCTCATCAGATGGCAGCATGGGAGGCATGGAAGAACAAACCAGGAACACATTTGCAAACTTCAGGGCTACTCTGGAAGAACAAGGCTGGTCCATGTCAGACATTGTTCAGGTGAGAGCCTTCGCAGTAGCGGGAGAAGGCGGACAGCTAGATTTCGATGGATTCAATAGGGCCTATCGGGAGTTTTTCGGTACCGAAGAGAACCCGATGAAACCGGTACGCTCATTCGTACAAGTCGAAGCCCTGGTGGTTCCAGGCTGGTTGGTAGAAGTCGAAATTCGAGCCGCGAGAATGCCTGGAGGCTGATTAGGGGCGAGTCCATGCTCGCCTTCAACCACGAACTTTTAAAGCCCAAGCCAAAAGGGGTCGGAGGGACTAAATTTTGATCCCTCCGACCCCTTTTGCGGAACTGATCAAAATTTAGTCCCTCCGACCCCTTTTCAGGGTTCAAGAAACCTGATCAACTCAGTACTGACTATATCGGGCACCTCCTCGTGGGGATTGTGTCCTATGCCTGGAATGAGAAAGACTTCCCCATTTGGGAAGGTATCCGCGGCATGTCGTGCTTCTTCCGCAAAAGTTGGATAGTCCTCTGCGCCACCGAGAATCAGCGTCTTAGTCTGGATATGTTGCCAGTCGTTGACTACCGTATCCATCCCCCGCATATGGCCGGTCAGTCGGCTGACATAGGCCATACGCGGCCAATCTCCACTCAGCCGCTGACCATAGCGGATGCGCATATGCTCCAGGAACTCCGGCTGCCAGGCACCATAGTTATCGGATGCCCACCGGAGCAAGCTGGAATAGACAGCTTTCATATCCGGGTTCGCATTGACTTCTCCGGTCAACGGCCGAAATCCTCTACCGGCACGTCGGTCTGTCAGGCCCACCTGATTCACGGTAACCAGATGGGTTATTCGCTCCGGATACAGAAAAGCGAAGCGTGTAACCATCTGCCCGCCTATAGAGTGACCCACAAGGGCGGCTTGATCGATCTCCAAATGATCCATCAAACGCGCGGTATTGGAAGCCCACAAATTGATGCTGTAAGGGATTATGGGCTTGGAGGATTTTCCCCAACCGAGACGATCCTTCACCAGTACCCGGTAGCCCTCTTGAGTTAATGCCTTTATTTGTTCACTCCAGTACCAGCCGTAATACAGGCCTCCATGGTGAAAGATGACAGTTTGCCCGTTTGCCGGTCCTGCCGGAGCAACGTCCATATAGGCGATACGCACCTCTTCACCGTAGATACTGAAATTCATGTACTCCACCGGGTAAGGGTATTCAAATTCCTCCAAATTGATGGAGACCGGACCCCAATCAGCAGGTGGCGAGGACGGAGGGGCTGACTGAGCAGATACCACTGCCGCGAATGAAATGGTGAAAAGTGATAACAATATTCCCCAGGCAAGAGTGCCAGACGAGCAACGAGAATTCCTCATGATTCCTCCGTATTCGAATAAGCTTTTTCGAAGCTGTGGTGACCAGGAAAGTGACGATAATATATTTTCAGCAATTGGGGTAGCAAATGAGGTCTGAATAACAACAACATTTCCCTTCACTCCGAAGTCATCAACTCGTTAAGTAACGAGTGCCCCTACCTACTTGCTTGATAACGCTCTATTGCCTGGAGTTCTGTTGAAATTGGCGCTATGACGATGCCGGTTAGATTGAACCGGTGATACGGCTCAGCTGATCTACTCCAGTGGGTCTCAGCCAGACTGAGTTGCCAATATCATCGGATTCCTTACCGTAAAAGAAGCTTGCGCACTGACAATTACCAAATGGTAATGGGTGTTCCCCTAGAAACTACCAGCAATTACCAAATGGTAATGTGTAATTCACTTCATTTTACAGTCCAATTCAAAACATTGACTTACCCATGGAGAGAGGACCATGACACGAGAGTGGATCTCTAAACAGGAACAGCCGAGTAGAATGTTAATGCTCTACAGTCTTGTAGTATCAGGCATCAGTTGCCTTGTGTACTGCCTGTCTATCGCCTTGTTTGTAAATCCCGAAATGGAAGAATATGCACTCATCATTGCGCTGCCGTTCGTCAGTTTTGTACTAATCAATCTATTTGCTGTGTACCGGGCGTCGGTACCCCTGGATCATCTTAAAGCAAACGTTTTCGAATCGAATCCACTGAGTGACAATCAGAAGAAGTTGCTAAATAGCAAGCATTACTACCTGACTTACGGGCTCTATCCACTCATTATTATAAGCACCATTCTCATCCACATGCTTACCATGTTGGTGGAAGACGGAAGCTTCGATTTCATAACAGATCCCGATAGCTGGAGCCTGCTCATTAACCGCGGTTCGCTGTTCTTGCTGGTGGCTATAATCCAGGGTAGCGTTTTCGACAAATACATCAGCAAGCTCAAGAATGAACTCGGAACGAAAGCAACCAGCTGCGAGTCGCAGGTCAGCCTTTTCAAGCGCTTATCCTGGATGTTGGCAAGCCTGGCTCTGTTTCTGGGCAGTTCTATTCCAATTTTTTCAACCATGCGCTTCGATATCCTCATCGATGAAACCCTGCCAGCTATCACCCTGAACCTGGCTGACAGTGAAGACCTGGCGATTGACATCCCTCCGTTGGTAAAGCTGATGGAAACCGAGCGGGAACTATTCATCGATGCACAACAGGAATTCGATGAATTGATTACCCATCTCAACGAGCAATTATCGGTACAAGACTTCACCGACGATTCTGCCGAAGAGCTCGAAGAACTCATCTCCGACATGTATGACCGATTACCAATGATGGAGGCATTCGAGGAAGGTATGGACACGCAGAACACGGTCAGCTATGTCTTTATCCTGTTAACCATACTTGCCGGCTTAATCATGAGCTTCATTTTTTCCCAGGCCTACAGTCTGCAGATAAAGCTCATTCGTAAGAAGATCGCTGAAATGCTCTCAGGTAACAACTCGGTCTCTGGAAGGCTCAATATCACTGGCCTGGATGAGAGTGCAGAGTTAGCGATGGACTTCAATAGAATTCTCGATTACAACGAAGAAATAAATGAAGAACTGCTACGAGCGGACAAGATAAAGGATGCGTTTCTGGCTAACGTTTCCCATGAATTGAAGACGTCTCTGCACGGCATCATCGGTATAAGTGAGTCATTGGTGGATGGCGTGGCCGGTGAACTACCGGCGCAGGCCAGGCGAAATTTACAGCTGATCAATTCCAGTGGCCGCCGGCTTACTAGCCTGGTCAATGACATTCTGGATTTTTCTAAGTTGCGAGAACACGACATCGTACTGATTCTGAAACCATTGGACCTGAAAACTTTAAGCGATGTGGTTCTAGAACTGTCACGACCGCTTCTCACCACGAACGAAGTAAAACTCGTTAACAATATCCCTAGGGATTTGCCGGCGGCGGAGGCCGATGAAAATCGCTTGCAACAGGTGCTGTTAAATCTGGTAGGCAATGCCATCAAATTCACCAGCCGGGGTGAGATTACCGTATCAGCCCAGACTATCGGGGGGGTGATCGAACTTTGTGTGAGCGATACCGGTATCGGCATTCCTGCTGATAAACAAGTGCAGGTGTTTAATTCATTCGAGCAGGCAGACAGCTCCATATCACGTGAATACGGTGGTACCGGTCTTGGACTGAGTATTTCCAGAAATCTGATCGAGCTCCATGGCGGCTCTCTAAGGATTGAAAGCGAAGTCGGCATCGGCACCCGGTTCTTCTTTAACCTGCCGATCGCTACAGGCGAGAAGCAGTTGTTCGAACCACACCCGCAACCAATCGCTAACTGCAGAGAAGTGATCGAAGCTGAAGAAACGATCGTAACCGACATCGGTGAAGGCAACACCGTACTTATCGTGGATGACGAACCGGTAAACCTGACGGTACTCAGCAACCACCTCAGCCTGGGTAACTATCGAGTATTAAAAGCCAGCGACGGGGAAGAAGCCCTGGCGCTGTTCCAGCAGGAACACCCAGACCTGGTACTACTCGACATTATGATGCCAAAGATGAGTGGTTTCGAAGTGTGCCGCAAAATTCGCGAAGTAACGCCAATTAATCGCTTACCGATAATTATGCTGACCGCGAAAGACCAGGCACAGGATCTGGCGAAGGGCTTCTCATCCGGTGCCAACGATTACATCAGCAAGCCATGTACCAAGAAAGAATTGCTCTCTCGAATCAAGACTCATCTGGAGTTGTCAAAGATCAACCGAGTTTATTCAGACTTCGTGCCGTCGGAATATCTAAGCTTCCTCGGCCATGACAGCATTCTCGATGTGCGCCTGGGAGATAATATCCATCGCGAGATGACCATCATGTTCGCAGACATCAGGTCCTATACCACGATGTCAGAGTCCATGTCGCCCCAGGAAAACTTTGACTTCATCAACGAATACCTCGCCGTGATGGGACCCTGCATCAAGAAGAACAACGGTTTCGTTAACCATTACCTGGGCGACGGCCTGATGGCGCTGTTTCCCAACGAGGCGGAAGATGCGGTGAAGGCTTCCATCGATATGTCCAAGGCATTGAAATCGTTTAACAAAAAACTCGTTAAGCAGAGCAAGGAAGAAATCAAGGTCGGTATTGGTCTGCATTTCGGCAAGGTTATCTTCGGTATCATCGGTGATGTCTTCAGGAAGTCCGGCAATGTAATTTCCGATGACGTAAACATCTCGGCGCGACTGGAAGGGCTTAATAAGAGTTACGGTTCCTCACTAATCGTCAGCCAGTCGGTGCTCGATCAATTGCAGAAAAGTGGCAGCACTCCGGATAGTCGTTATCTGGGACAAGTTGTGGTTAAGGGAAGAAGGAACGAAGTGCGCATCTATGAATTACTGGAAGTAGAAGAATCCTACAATCGGCAATTGAAACTGCAAACACAGAATGATTTTGAGAAGGCGTTGAAACAATACTTCGCCAGGGAATTTGGCGCTGCCGCCGATCTGTTTCGCTCCGTGTTAAGCACGAACTCCGATGACAATGCAGCTGAGATCTATCTCAAGCATTGCATTGACTACCTGATGTCGGAACCGGCGGAAGACTGGAATGGAGCCGTGGTAATTGCCGAAAAGTAAGTCTTTCGAAATAATGGGGGTGGAGGAACCATTTTTACTACAAAGTACATTGTCTAATTGCTCTATCCCCCTATATGATGAGTATCACATAGCCACGCGTTACACCTGAGAATTTGCAGTCAAACTGAACTTCCCCAGTTCAACGGACCACCAAAAACGGCTAGTTTAGCCACCTCGAATGCTTAAATGAGCAAGCTATGTGTCAGGAAACACAGGCTGATACTCAAATATTTGTTGCCAGATATCGTTAATCCAGAACGTTACGTTTGGATTTTCAATCTTAAGGTAGTGCGTAGGCTCTTAGCCCAGGTTCCGCATCTCCCCCACCGACTCCAAAGACCAGATATTGTTTTCCATCATGCAGATATGTCATTGGAAAACCACGAGGAGCAGTTTCAATGGGCCGCTCCCAGATCAATGCTCCAGTCGCTTTGTCAAAGGCACGCATGAATCCCAGTTGTGAGCTACCCTCCACTCTCGTAATTCCCTGGTTGACGAATAATAGAGACTTGGTAACTAAGGGTGAGTTGCCATTGACTGCGGCCATGGCCTCCCACCCCAGTGGACCGATATCAGTCCCGTCTCCGATGAGCTCATTGACTCTGGCACGAGGTCCATCCCCATGAGGTATTTGCCAAACAACTTCACCGCGATTGAGATCGATTGCGGTCAGTCGCGAATACGGTGGTTTTAACAAAGGCAATCCCTGCGGACCTGGCGGTACCCGAGTCCAGTTCTCAAAGCGATACGTCAAATCAGACTCTTCAGGATCGGGTTCTTCCAGGGCAGTAACCCAGGGATAGGTGGAAGATTGAATGTAGAGGTATCCAGTCTCAGGATCTACGGAACCTCCGGGCATATTTGCACCACCCACTAGCCCTGGAAGCTGGATAACACCCTGCTTGCCATTTTGACCAGCCACGATAGTGGGCGTGAACAGGGGGCCAATTACAAAGTCTTCAATAATCTCGAGGGCTTCCTGACGGAGTTCCGGGGTAAAGTCGATCAAGTCATCAATCGTCACGCCTTGTCGATCGAATGGGGGTGGCCTGGTGGGAAATGGCTGAGTTGGCGAGAGTCGCTCACCGGGAACGGTGCTCTGTGGTACCGGGCGCTCCACGATTGGCCAGACGGGTTCTCCAGTCTCGCGATTAAATACGTAGGTGAAAGCCTGCTTGCTGACTTGTGCTACTGCCTTTATCGGCTCGCCATCGACAACTATGTCCACCAGGTTAGGTGCTGTGGGAAAATCATAGTCCCATACACCGTGATGCACAGCCTGAAAGTGCCAAATACGCTCACCGGTATCGGCATCCACTGCCACCAGACTTTCGGCAAATAAATTGTCTCCGAGCCGATGCCCTCCATACCAGTCATCACTGGGAGTACCAATTGGTAGGTACACATAACCGAGTTCCTCATCGCAGCTCGTCCACGACCAGACATTAGTATTGCCCGTGTATTGCCATGACTGGTTCTCCCAGGTTTCGATACCGAGCTCACCCGTCTGGGGAATGGTATGGAAGACCCATTTCATCTCACCAGTACGCACGTCATAACCCCGGACATGGCCAGGAGGCATTTCTTGGGTGAAACCCAGATCATTTACAACAGAACCGAGTACGATGGTGTCACCACAAATGGTAGGAGGGGATTTCATGTTGTAATCCCGGCGGCTAATTTCGCGTCCCAGTCCGCGCGTCAGGTCGACATAGCCATCTACTCCAAAATCAGAATCGAGCTCACCTGTCGCTGGATCCAGCGTCAAGAGTTGCATGCCACCAGTGGCAAACACGATGCGCTCCTCACCTGCACCACTACTCCAATAAGCTACGCCTCGGCTGCCCAAACCACCGTGGGCTCCAGCTTCAAACTCGTATGCTTTCGGATCGAAGACCCATAGCTGCTCACCCGTGGCAGGGTCGAGCGCAGCAATCAGATTCAGGTTCGTACTTACGTAGAGTCTATCCCCTACCTTAAGGGGCGTAGAGCGGAAGCCGCGGGGAGAATTCCCTGTCGAAGTATCCAGTGCCATAGCATTCCATGTCCACACCTCTTGCAAGTTGGCTATGTTGTTAGCGCTAATTTGGTCCAGAGGTGAGTACTTTGTGCTGGCTTTATCTCCAGCCACAGCCCGCCACTCTCCAATGGGTTCCTGTGAGAATACCCAATTTGATAGCGTCAACGCCAAAAGCAGCACTGTGAGTGTAGTGACTCGAAGCACATTAATGCGGGCAGTATTCAGATTTGCGGGGCGCGTCATGATGTCCTCCCAGTTATAAAGGAAGGTAAGCTTTAACATACACATAGGCCTCTGACTCTAACCGTAAACTTCTTAACAAACTTCAGTATGGCTTAAAAGTCTGTCACACCAACCCATTCGTCAGTGGGCCCGATCAGAATGAAATGACCTGGATCACTGCGAGTCCCGTCGGCGGTTTCCGTCGAACCGAGTCCCAGGTACACATAGTCATTCAGCTTGCGGATTTCATCAACGAGCGTGGTATTGGAGTTGTAGGTAGCGTAATACATCAACAGTGCTGGCTTACCATCGATTAGCGATTTACCCATCTCCGTAGAAAATTGACCATTCCTGACTACCTTACCACCAGGAAGCCTCCAGCGGTTATAACCGATTCCCGCAGTAGCAGTAGTTGGTTTATAGGCCTTACCCAACCAGTAACCTCGGACTGAACTTTCGTTATACATGTAATCGCCAGTACTGAGCTGTTGAGCCGGATCATCATGATTGGGCACTAATCCCATGTAATGACCGTTTAGCTCGGCCATGGGAGCAGCTGGCGCCTGACTCCACAGTTCGATAACCTGATCTCGATTGAGGCTCAATATTTTGAGCAGATCCCAATTGTCCAGTGGCGAGAGAGGCATGCTGGCAGGTTCTTTGCTCTTAACTGCGCCCGCCTCGGATTGCGCATAAGAAGGAACGTTTGCTCCATCAAACACACCGAGAATGAGTATGCCGAGAATTACTAGAAGAGTTAGTGACTTGGTAAGTACTGAGTTCATAATCAGCTCCTGTCTACCTACTCAGTTGGTATAGTTCAATTTTAAAAAATACCGCTGCACCAAGCTGAAGAGTTATTGTACTTTCGTCCAAGTATGCCACTACCTAATCGTTTGAAAAAGCAATTATTGTAATTAATGAGGTCTGAGCAAAATGCAGTGGTTTGGGACGTGAAAGAAAAAACAGCCTGTGCCTGTCCGAAAGACTATTCGGCCAGGCGAGGTGGCAGTTCCCCTTGCCAGCCCGTGGCGAGTCTTCGTGAGAGCTCAGCTATCTGACTCGCTTGTGTGGGATCATCGGCGAGATTTTCGTACTCCATGGGGTCCTGCTCCAGATCGTATAGCTCCGTCAGGGTCGCTCCATCACCCTCCAGTGGAGACCATTCCGTGTAACGGTATCGAGCCGTTCTAATGCTCAGGCCATCATAGTTTTCGCGCCTGGACTGGGAAAAGGCAGCCGACTTCCAGGGTAGAGCCGGGTTGTCCAACAGAGGCACAAAACTCAACCCTTCCAGATCATGTGACGGTTCCGGCAGCGCAGCCAATTCAGTCAAGGTCGGATACAGATCCACCAGTTCTACCAGCCCTGGGGCTACTGTACCGGCATTCCGGCCATTGGGTAGTCGCACGATGAGTGGGACTCGTATCGATTCATCAAACTGGACGCTCTTACGCCAAAGCCCGCCATGCTCATTGAGCTGAAATCCATGGTCGCTGGTAAACACCACGATGGTGGATTTGGCCAGATCCAGAACTTCGAGTGCCTGCATCAATTGACCGACATAGGAGTCGGTCATCGTCACCATGGCGTGGTAGGCGGCGATGGCCTGCTTGTATTGGCGCTCGGAGTGGCTGTCATCATCCTCACTGACCTGTGACGCGGGCGCGGGGATATCATCGGTGTCACCCACACGGGTCGAGGGTAACTCGATCTGATCAACAGGGTGTTGCGCGAAGAACTCCGCAGGTCCCACCCAGGGTTGATGCGGTTTATGAAAGCCCGCGGCAATGAAGAATGGCTTGTCGCGATTCTCGGCCATGAGTTGGATGATACGCGTCGCCGTGGTCCCGTCCGGTGTCATGCGCGGGGATTCGTGAGTGGCGCGCCAGGACAATGGCAGGCCCGCGCGTCTGCCAACGGCGGCTAGCACTTCCTGACGTGACATACCGGCTTCCGAGCCATCGGTCCGGGTGTTGTCCCGCACCTCTGATAGATCGTGGCCAGGCAGGTATCCCGGAAAGTGCAGGAGAGACCCGGGTTCTCGCGACAAGGCAAAATTCGAGACATCCCAGCTCACCGCATGCTCGAAGCTGTTGTGCCCCACTTTGCCAACCCGCGCCGTGAAGTAGCCATGATCATCAAAGTGTTCGGGCAACATGCGCAGTGCATCACCAATCTTGTGGCGCGGCCAGATTGTTCCGGTGTGCACGTCAGTAGTGGCTGGTCGGAGCCCGCTTAGCAGCGATGCACGGGATGGATTACAGAGGGGATTCTGCACGAAGGCATTCTCAAACCGAATACCCTGGGCTGCAAGCTTATCCAGGTTTGGCGTTTTTGTAGTTGCATGTTGCGGCCGCGCCCCCGACCCGACATAGGACCCTAAGGCCGTATTCAAGTCGTCCACGATGATGAACAGAATATTGGGCTGATCATCGGGCGCCACGTCACGAAGTGGTGCAGCAGCCTCCAGCAGGCGAGGAATCGATCGATCTTCGAGCTGCGCAGTGGCTGATGCGCATAAGCCTGAGAGTAGCAATCCCCAAAGAAGTGTCGTCAGTTTCGAGATTCGCTTCATAAATGATCCTAATTGAATCCTTGGCGACGTGCTTGCTATTTGCTTCGATCTTACGAATTATCGTTACGGCTCCAGATACCGGGATACTCTTCTCGCTATCTGATAGTTGCACGAATACAACGCAGAAGATTAGCTGAACAATTTTCCATGCATACCAGCCAGTGTGGAGCGAGTCGCCGGTAAGATCTGAATTCTTTTAAGCGATGCAGCGAGCACAAGTAGAATAAAAGCTATCTCACTCCAAATCTACGACTTCTCTATTGGGAGCCACTCTCCTCCCTGTCACAGTGGTCCACGAACCCCCAAAAGTACCATAACATTAGAGACAAAGGGGCTTATTTTTCACCAAATACGATCTTGATCAAAACTTAATCCTTCCATTGGCCGCATATTATTTCCCCGTGAGCCCCGCAAGTCTTGAAATTACTCAAATAAGGGCTACCATCTTGTAAATTGCACCGAGAGAGAAAGCGACCTATGTCAGATTCCAACCTAGAATGCCCAAAATGTGATGGTGAATTAGAAACCAAGACTCATGAAGAGATCAGCGTGCAGCGCTGCAATAGCTGTTATGGACTGCTAATCCAAGCGGAGATAGTGGATAAGATGCAGGAGGAATTCATGATCGAGAAATTCCTCGATGTAGGCTCTGCCGCTATCGGCAAAAAATTTGACAAGATCCAGGATATCGAATGCCCGTTATGCAAGATCGAAATGACCAAGATAGAAGATCCCAAGCAATCGCATATCTGGCTGGAATCCTGCCCTATATGCCATCAGATTTTTTTCGATGCTGGTGAGTTCACAGACCTGAACAATGTAACGATTTCGGACATGTTTAAACGCTTCCTGAAAGGAAGTCGCTTTAAGGGCTAGCCGTTCTAAACACACCCTTCGAAAAGGTTAGAATTCAAAGCTGGAATCAATGGGGTCGGATAAATACTGAAATTCTTGACGGAAATCGACTAATCACCCGCGGGTTATTTATTGCATAAGCTCATTTTCACTCTTTGCCTGATTACGATTTGTTGCATAAGTGGCTTCACGAGTGCGGCTGAATATGTGGGCAACACAAGCTGTGAGAATTGCCACCAGCAGGAATTTCAGCAGTGGCTCGGTTCCGATCATGAAAAATCCATGCAAGTTGTATCAGCCAATAGCGTGCTGGGAAACTTTGCGAATATCACCGTCAGCTTTCACGATATCGAATCACGTCTGTACACCAGCGATAATCAGTATTTCATCGACACTCTCGATGAGGCTGGTCAGCCAGCTACCTATCAAGTTAAATACACTTTCGGTCATGATCCCCTGCAGCAATATCTTGTGGAACTGAACAATGGTCACTTCCAGGCCCTGAACATTGCCTGGGATAGCCGGCCGGCAAACCAGGGTGGCCAGCGATGGATTCATCTGCAACCGGATGAGCAGATAACGCCACAACATCCCTTCTATTGGGCTAATCACTTTCAGAACTGGAACAGTCGCTGTGCTGACTGTCATTCGACAAATTTAAACCGCAACTACAACGCCACTGACAGCTCCTACGCGACGCAGTGGTCTGAGATAAACGTGTCCTGTGAAGCCTGCCATGGGCCGGCGAGCGAACATGTCGAGATGGCACAAAATGGCAGCCTTGCCGCACCCATATCCGGATTCGAAATCGATATCAGTGACAGGAATCGATTTGTATTCAGCGGCAATTCTCCAATCGCAAGCAACACCGGCAACCAGAGCACCGAGCAGCTGAATAGTTGTGCGGTATGTCATTCGCGCCGGGGCGTGGCTGGCGATTATGAGGCCAACAAAGATTACCATGAACAATTTCAGCTAAGTCTTCTAAACCAGAACCTCTACTTTGCAGACGGCCAGATCAACGACGAAGTATTCGTCTACGGTTCCTTCGTGCAGAGCAAGATGTATCAGGCCGGCGTTACCTGTACAGATTGTCACAATCCACACACTGCCCAGCTTAAAGCGCCTGGTAATTCTCTTTGTCAGTCTTGCCATCAAACCGAAACTTATCAGACAAGGAATCACCACAGGCACGTTCCCAATTCGGTTGGCGCGCAGTGCGTCAGTTGCCACATGCCGGAACGAACTTATATGCAGGTTGATGATCGCGCCGACCACAGCTTCTCTATACCAAGGCCAGCACTGGCGAACAAAGTGGGTGCGCCCAATGCCTGCGCCAAATGTCATGACGATTGGGCAGCCACCGATTTAGTCGCAAACTACGTGAATCTGTTCGGAGAAGAACCGGTATCAGCCTGGGCAGAGGCAAACTTTGAGGCAAATCGTCTGAATATACTGGCTCTGCCTGGCATCCTGGCAATCGCCGATGATGCGGGGGTGCCTGCCATTAGAAGAGCCAGCCTGCTGGCGCAAGCGGCCAACTATCCGACAAGGATTTCCCTGGAGAGCATTCAACGCAATCTTCTGGATGCCGATCCCCTGGTACGGCGCGCGGCTGTAGAAGGCGTTGCTTTCCTACCACCGCAGGGTCGCTTGCAAATTCTACAAGCACTCATCACCGATGAGGTGAAATCTGTACGGCTGGCGGTGGCGAACCAACTAGCCGATGCCTTTGGCGATGCACCGGCCAATATGCGACCGGCATTGCTACTTTTATACGATGAATACGTGCAGAGCCTGCAGATCATTCAGGACACGCCAGGAGGTCAGATTAATCTGGCGAGCTTCTTCTATCGCCGCGGCAATCCAATAGCAACTGAACGTGCCTATCAACGCGCTCTGGCGATTGAACCAGCGTTTGTGCCAGCAATGCTGAACCTGGCGGATTTACGCCGTGAAGAGGGCAATGAGGCCGCTGCGGAGGATTTTCTTCTCAGAGCGCTTGAGATAGCTCCGGATAGCGGAGCGGTACACCATTCTCTTGGCCTTCTATACGTACGCCGCAGTCAGCTTGACCTGGCGCTGCAGCAGCTGCAACTGGCAACCACTCAGGCCGACGCAGCACCACGTTACTCCTATGTCTACGCTGTCGCGCTAGAGTCTACTGGAGCCAAGGACGATGCTATACAAATTCTAAAGGAGTCTGAGGTCACCTGGCCCAACCAGGTTGAGACCTTGCTGCTGCTGGTAAATTATCTCGATCAGGAAGGTAGAGCAGCCGAGTTGTTGCCCTATCTATCAAATCTATCGCGCATCATGCCAGGCAACCCGGCAGTGACTGTACTGGTCAACAAATACTCACAAAATCGCGCTAGATAGTGATAAGCAATTAAAGGGGCGGGTCATTCCCAAGAAATTGTTTCAATCGACACTGATCCCTTTGATTTGTCACCTTACTCGTTAGCTGCTTCCAACTTATATTTAACTGAGTGGGATACACCATTGGCAAAATCATCAACGTTTTCATAATTCATTTTGCCGGCAAATTCGACTAAACCTTCTACCAATGAATTCATCTCCGCAATTTCTACGTGACTGCGACCACATCCTTCGCAATGAGTACCTTCATGAGTGCATTCTCCAATGCATGGGCT
>CEQE01036304.1_pt1 | contig 31557 bp, 28 predicted proteins | sample 356201 | NCBI WGS metagenome assembly CEQE01 (sample SAMEA2619970, study PRJEB7988) | marine metagenome | biome: marine biome (ENVO:00000447); feature: mesopelagic zone (ENVO:00000213) & marine oxygen minimum zone (ENVO:01000065); material: "saline water (ENVO:00002010), including plankton...
GCCAATAGCCTGGGCAAAAAACTTTGCGAAGTACCGGTAGGTTTTAAATGGTTCGTCGATGGCCTTCTTGATGGTTCATATGGATTTGGCGGTGAAGAAAGCAGTGGTGCATCGTTCCTTCGAAAAGACGGAACAGTTTGGACAACTGACAAAGATGGGATAATTATGGACCTCCTGGCTGCTGAAATCACGGCAAAGATGAGATGTGACCCCGGGGAGTTATACAAAGAGTTAGAAGAAAAGTTTGGAAAATCGGTTTACGAACGCATTGATACACCCGCGACAAAAGAACAAAAGACCGCGCTATCAAAATTATCACCTGGTCAGGTCTCCGAGGAGAAGTTGGCCGGTGAAAAAATCATTGCCAAACTTACTCATGCTCCGGGCAATAATGCTCCTATTGGCGGACTTAAGGTTGTTACTCAAAACGGCTGGTTCGCGGCCAGGCCATCCGGCACTGAAGACATAAACAAAATATACGCCGAAAGTTTTCTTGGAGAAGATCACCTTAAAAAAATTCAGGAAGATGCAGTTAATATCATACAGTCCGCACAGAATTAAAATCAACGGTCTCTTGCCCAAATAAATTATTTGTGACCCTGACCTTGCCGAAGGGTATTAGGATTTATGAATCCGCTTTGGGCAACATCCCGCCAAGGTTTGACCTCATTGTCGCAATTTATAATAATAGCTTCTTGCTTTTAATGTATTAACTATTTTTCAGATATGGATATTTTTTTAGAATCTTTTTTAGACTTCTTAAGTCTAATTTATATTAATATTTTTACGGTATTGGCATAAAATGCTGGTTAAGCATTCTATTTAAAGGAGGAAATTTAGTGGCAAAACCAAAAAGACATGTTTTAGTATGTATGAATTCAAGACCGCCGGGACACCCGAGAGGTTCTTGTGGCTCTGTTGGAGCCAATGATGTTTTATTTAGGTTTCAGCAAGAATTTGAAACCAAAAATCTTTTCGATAAAGCCTTAATAAGTGGATCTACTTGTTTAGGCCCGTGTAGTTTAGGAGCTATGGTCGTAGTCTATCCGGATGGCACCTGGTACAACAAAGTAACTCCGGAGGATGTTCCTGAAATAATAGAAAAACACATTATAAGTGATCAGCCTGTGGACCGTCTTCTTTTGCCTGAAGAAGCATGGGCTTAGTAGAGGGCGTGAGATGATCGTTGTTGCCAATAGAATCAGTGTCGCAAAAGGATTTGAGAAGGCCTTCGAGGAAAGATTTAAGAATCGCGCGCGGAAAGTGGATCACATGCCGGGTTTTATTAGAAATGAGGTTTTAAGACCCCTTGAGTCTGAGCATTACGTCATTCTAACATACTGGAAGAGCAAAAAAGCCTTTACGTCCTGGACAAAAAGTAAAGAATTTAAAGAAGCACACAAAAATAAACCCCTCCCTGACATGTTCTCAGCTCCAAATGTTTTTGAAATGCACGATATCATAGAGTACTCGGAAAAGAAATAAAGCAAAAACGTAATTTTAATTAAATATGATTTCATTGTATCCACTTAATACTGAAGATTCATTGCGGTAAGCCGCAGTGAATCTTCACAATTTTATCATGATGGTAAAATTGGATGGCTTTAAAAAAGCCGCCCGAAGGGTTGAGACCATGGATGGTCGAAATCAATGGATAATATAATTTTTTAAAGTTCGCTCTCTAACCCCGCCACAATAAGCGGGGTATGCGTTCGCTAAACACTTTCATCAAGCATTTCTTTTAATCTCTTTTCATATTTAGAAGCCTCTTCATCTCTTCCATGCTTCCTGCATCCGTCTATGTAAATTATGCACTTCTTCTGCAACTCTTTCTTGGCAAGGATGCTTTGATCTTTGTTAAGTTTGCCGGTTTCAAGTAATTTAATAATTGCTTGGATTCTGAACCGATCCGGCATGGGTATTTTTCGCGATAATTGATCCGGTCTCCCTCCATCTTTGACAGTTAATTCTTCATCTAACAAATGCACAGGATATTTAGAAGTAATTCTAAGCCACAGATCATAATCTTCACATACTGGAATATTTTCGTCAAATAAGCCAACCTCATTAAATAAAGATTTCCTTATCATTACTGTAGACATGCTTATGGAACACATATCCAGACTTTTTTTAAACAAATTCCCGAAACATTTCCTGTGTTTTTTTTTCTGATTCAGAATTTTGCCCCTGCGATACCATAACTCCTGTGTATGGGAAATAAGGCAGGAAGTACTTTCCATAAACTTTACTTGTTTTTCAAGTTTCTTTTCTTTCCAGCAATCATCGGAATCGAGAAATGCTATTAAATCTCCTTTTGATTCGATAACTCCTTTGTTCCTTGCAGCGCTAACTCCCCTATTTTCCTGATGAAAATAACGAAAGCGGGGGTCAAAGAAGGATTCGATTAATTTCCTTGTCTCATCATCAGAACCGTCATCCACAACGATAAGCTCAAAATCTCTTAAAGATTGCTTGAAAACCGATTTAGCCGCCCTATCAAGAAAAGAATACCGGTTATAGGTAGGAATAATAACGCTTATCATGTCTAAAATTTTAAGAGTAAAATAAATTCTTATCCGTGTAATTCAAGAGCAAATTTGCCGAGTTTTTAATAAGATGATACTATAACCATATTATGGATAAGCTTACCCTGAAATATGGCAAAACCAGTGTATCATTTAGTATTAAAAATAAATATTACGAAATACTTAAATCCGCTAAAATCGAACCGGCATCTGATCCTGAACAATATTTAGCGAGTGTCATTGATAAACCTTTAGGATGTCCCCCCTTAGATCAGATCTTTTTTGCTGATGACCGGATTTTAATTGTTGTTTCAGATATTACCCGCTCCACGGGCGCAGAATTTTTTTTACCCATCCTGCTCCAACGCTTAAATAAAATCGGAATCCTTGATGACCAGATTTCCATCCTCTTTGCGTTAGGAATCCATAGAGGACTAACAAGCATAGAAAGAAAAACTATAGTTGGAGACGAAGTTGCTCGAAGAATAGAAATGCTTGACCACGATCCGGATAATCGTGATGAAATGGAATACATCGGTGAAACTCTCAGGGGCACCCCTCTCCTGATAAACCGAAATGTTTTGAAAGCGGATGGAATAATCCTTACGGGAAACATTACTTTTCATTATTTAGCCGGTTTTGGAGGGGGAGGAAAATCTTTATTGCCGGGCGTCGCTGCAAGGGAATCATGTATGGCCTTTCACAAGCTAATTCTTAAGTCAGCAGGCTATGGAACAAAGTCTAAAACCTATGCCGGCCAAATGGAAAATAATCCCATGCATGAGGATATTTTGGAAACCGTAAATAAGCTCTCTCCTGATTTTCTCATTAACACTATTACTAATTCTTCAGGTGAAATCATTCATGCAGCGGCCGGTGAATTAAAGGAGGCACACAACAAAGGGTGCAATTTTTTCATGAATCACTGTAGTGTGCATATCAGAGAAAAAGCCGATCTTGTAATTGTCTCCTGTGGCGGGTCCCCGAGAGATATAAATTTTATTCAAACCCATAAATCTATTGAACACGCGTTTCAAGCTGTTAAAGAAGGCGGGGTGATGATTGTTTTAGCTGAATGTGCTGAGGGATTTGGGAACGCTACTTTCCTCAACTGGTTTCAGCATACGGAAAGAGAAAGTTTTTTACAAAATCTTCATACGGCATTTGAGATTAATGGGCAAACCGCTTTTTCAACTTACTTGAAGGCAAAAGCAGTCAAAATAATACTGGTTTCATCTTTAGCAAAAGAGGATATTATTAGTATGAATTTAATCCCGGCTGCAAATATTCAAGAAGCTTTATCCAAAAGTGAAGACTTCTTAGATGGAAACGATTTTACATATATCATCCCTGACGGCGCCCACACACTTCCAATTTATAAATCCAAATAAAAAAAGGATTGCCATAAAGCGTTCGGTTTACAGAGAAGAAGATCATTAGCATTTTTTCAATGCTCGGAAACCTGTGACTAATGAAAACGACCCTCTTTTTCCCTTTCTCCTTCTATTTTTCAAATTTTAATAATCTTATTGAATTAAGCGTTTGTACATACCGAGACCGGCTAAAAGGAATACTGCGAAAAGAAACATTGAAAAAGTTGCCACAGAAGATAATTCAGAATTTTTTACGACAACAAATGTAATAAAAAGATAACCATAAAGAAATGCATAGGATAGAACCGAAATAATAATGAGTCTCCATTCTCTATAAATAGATAATAGCCCTAACACAATGCAGAAAGACACCACAGCAGGATGGCTTAATAGGGTCAACAAGTCCATATCCCGCAAAAAGTTTTGAACATCATCTATATTAAAGTTATTATAAAATTCTATTATTTTATCTTTCATTTATTTTGATAAACCCGGGCTCAAAGTTAGTAATAAAATACCCCTTTATCAGCTTTGTTTTTAATAATTTTTCCGCATAGAACTTTGCCTCTTTTCTGGTTTTAAATTCTCCAACACGAATCCGATACCATGCGGATTTTTCACTGGTTTTAGTATAATAAGCCTTTTCGCCTTTTGCAGACAAGTCGTTAATAACCTTTTCTGCTTTTTCTAATGTCTTAAACGCCGCCACTTGAATGGAATAAGGGAGCTTTGATTCGTACATGGTATAATTCGGGTTCATATTTAAAAGGTTTAAAGAAGGTTTTAAATTTTTTCTCCCTTGCAATACTGCCATAACCACTAACAAAATTGCTACCAAACCTATAATCGAGAAAGTTATAGAAGAGCGCTTTTTTATCCGACCTGCGTTAAAAAGTCTAACTGTTTGGAATTTCAGAATGCTGGTTTTAAAAGAAATTTTGGTGGTTTTGATTATATCAAGCATTTGTTGGAACAGGCCGGACATCTTTTCTTTAATAAATTCTTTTTGAGTAGAAAATACGTCTTCTTTTTCCAACCGATCTTTTGAAATGCGTTCTTCAAGTTGTTTTCTTATTTTTTCTGATATTCCTTCATAAGTTTTATATATTTTTTGTGAAAGATCATCTGTGCACTCTTTCTCTTTCCGGTCGAGTGACAGTTTTATGATTGCTTCTATTACAGGTTCACTCTGGTTTGAATATTCTGAAAAAGCCGTTAAGTAAACTTCAGCGGCAAAATCATCCTCTCTTTGCAGTTCGATCAGTTTGAAAATAAGAAAATCTACCGCTTTCTCCTTTGATGATGTATTTAATTTAATTGCTTTGGAAAATATTTCTTGTGAATTAAAATCAAAGACATTATTTTTAATATAATATTTAGAAAGTATTTCAATAGCCTTCCGGTTGTCCAGGGAATGTTTAAAGATATGAAAGCTTATTCTAAATTCATTTTTAGATAAATTTTCTTTTTCATTGTATATATCAAGCAACATATTTTGAAGGTTCCCGTCGTCTGGATGTCGCAAAATCGCTTCTTCATACACTTCCTGGGCTGCCATGGATCGGGCATGTAAACCGAGAAAGAGTTTTGAATACTCTTGATATATCTGTTTTAATAATTTTTCGGTGGTGGTTGGAAAAAAATAAAAGGAAGAGGCAAACCGTAAAAGTCTTTCAAACCGTTTCATAGCTTTGCTTGAATCAAGGGACAGATCATATCCACCTGCTCTAATCAAAAAACCGTTAAATCTTAATTTCCCTACGTAACTCAAAACCACAGATGGGGTTAAAAAAGACAATATTGCAATAATAAACCATAAGATGAAGTTATATTTTTCCCCGCCTACTTGCTCGTATAAAATATACATGGAAGAATAACTTGCAACAAGAAAGACAAAGAAAGCTAAAGCCAGTCTGACAGTTAGATATTTTAAAAAGTTTGCTATCATATTATTAACGATTAATCTTTTCGACGCAGAGAGCGCAAGAATCGGATAGAAAAAACTTTTCCTTTTGCGGTTTCCGCTCCTAAATTATTCAGCAGTCTCTTTTTCCAGTTCCAGAAGTAATTGATTAAGTGAAGTTCCTTTTAATAAAGCTACTTGAATTTTTTCAGCTGAGTTACTGCTTTCAGATAGAAGATACCCGGTTTTCGGATCAACTTCTGCAAACTCAATATTATCCGGAACAGGGAAATCTTTAACCGGTTCATCTTTCATTGCCTCTTTCATAAAATTCACCCAGATCGGAATCCCCCCCTGGCTGCCGGTAATTCTACGCCCCTTTTTGTTTTGCATTGATGTCGCGTCATCATACCCCACCCAGACTGAAGTTGAAAGAGTGGGTGTAAAGCCCGTAAACCATGCGTCTTTAAAGTCATTGGTGGTTCCTGTTTTCCCGGCTGCCGGTCGATTAAAGCCCATTCTCCTAATCCTTCTGGCAGTACCATCATCTACAACCCCTTTCATCATATCTACCATTAAATAAACAAGTTGGGGGTCAAAAACCTGGTCATATGTCGGAAATTTTTCTTCCAGTATATTTCTGCGAGAATCTTCAATCCTTTTGATCGCAAAAGGTTCTGCATATACCCCTCCGGAGGCAAAGACAGTAAAGGCGGAAGCCATTTCTAACGGTGAAACAGGTGATGTCCCGAGAGCCAGAGACATATTTTTTTCCAAATGACTTTTAATACCAAATTTCTTGACATTCTCAATAACCGTCTCCACGCCAACCTGGTCAATAAGCTTTGCTGAAATCACATTAATCGAATCCATAAGTGCCTTTTTCAGAACAATGCTGCCGGTAAATTTGTTATTAAAATTTATCGGTTCCCAATCTTGCGAACCGCGAATTTTAAAAATTACAGGTTCATCTTTTACAACTGTTGCGGGTGAATAATTCAGTTTCTGTAGAGTAGTAAAATAAACAAAAGGTTTAAATCCGGAACCAGGCTGGCGATTGTTAGAAACAGCACGGTTATACTGGCTCAAGGAAATGTCTTTTCCACCAACCATCACTTGAATGGCTCCTGTTCCCGGAGCAACTGCAACCAAAGCTCCCTGCAAGGATTTCTGTTTTTCTGTTTTACCATCTATATTTTTTTGTTTTTCACCAGGAGCTAATAGTTTATCCAGATATTCAAGATGATCACGCGTGACCTTTTGAGCCACTCTTTGTAATCTGTCATCAAGAGTAGTGAATATTTTTAGGCCTCCATAATATAAAAGTTCCTTCCCGTATCTTTTTTCAATATCTTCTATGACATAATTTATAAAATAAGAATTTTGTTTGGAAATTTCATTTGGTTTTCGAAAAACTATAGGAAACGCAAGAGCGGCATCCATTTCCTCTTTCCCTATAAAGCCTACTTTCAGCATTCGAGAAAGCACCTTCTCTTGTCTTTCGAAAGCAAGGTCCTCCCGGCGGTATGGATTATATTTGGAAGGATAATTCGGTAGACCCGCCAACAGAGTTGCTTCTGCCAGGTTTAACTCATCAGCATGTTTCCCGAAAAATGTTTGTGCGGCATCTTCTATACCGTAAGCCCCTGCACCAAAATAAATCTGGTTGCAATAAGCTTCAATAATCTCATCTTTCGTAAAAGAAGATTCGAATTGCAAAGCTACCAGTATTTCGTAAATCTTACGTTTCCAGGTTTTTTTAAAAGAGAAGAAAAGATTTTTTGCTAACTGTTGCGAAATGGAGCTTCCACCCTGTACTATCTTTCTTGCTTTTAAATTATTAATTATGGCCCTTATTATTCCTCGCTTGTTAATTCCTGAATGCTCGTAAAACTGGCTGTCTTCCGTAGCAATAACAGCCTGAATAAAATGAAGAGATATTTTCTCTAATGGAATTCTGCTCCGGCCTCCAAGTTTAGTGATGAGATTACCTTTGTCAGAAAAAATTTCTGTAGGAAGACTGAGATTAATTATTCCAAGACTTTTTGGAATTTGCGGAATTTCAGAGGAAAATTGAAGAAAAAAAATAAAGAGAACAATGGATCCTACTATCGATAAAAAAAGCAGTAGTTGAAAAAATGCTTTAAACAGGTGCTTTGTAATAGTCGCCTCTTGAAAGTATTTTAAGATTACAATTACAAATAGTCAGTCAAGTCGTCCTGCAAAAAACCATCTGCTGACACCAATTCTTCACCAGAAAGATGTTGGATAAGATTTGATATAAGAAAATCGTCTACATAAACTATCACAACTTCTTTTTTATTCAAGGTATGAATTTCAAATCCGATTTTAACGAGGTTATCCTCCGAAATTTCAGATATCCCTACCCTTTTAAGACGGTTTCCCCAGTGCAAGAAATTGAAAGGGTCATAAATAATCTTGTCCCGCGCACTCTGTCTCATTTTATAAATGGCGTCCATAAATTCACTGACGTCATAAATTCTGCTACTCAGTTCTTCAAGGTTTTCCAGCGAAGTTGGGATTGTTTTACCAAAATTTTCCAGATAATTTCCGTCCTTTTCTGAAATCAAAATACTTTTCAGAACTCCAAACTGGCCATCTACCATTACGATTTCAATCCCCGTTTGCTTTTGAAATACAAAAGTCTTAATCCAATCGGAACGATGAAAATAATTAATTAGGTTATAGGGATCAATAATTTTATTTGCTATAGTTGATGGAAGACTGCTGTATATTTTTACAAACTGTTCTTTTGTTAATCGAATCAAACGGTCTGTTTTTAGAAATTCAAACAGTTCACTAAAATTTTCTAACGTTTCAATTCTTTTTCGCTTTTCTTCTTTCTCAACAATAAGCTCGTTTAATTGTCCCATGGCCGTAACACTTTGCCGTTCAACATTCCACATTCGACCGAGTTTTTGTCTTTTGTGATTATTCCATTTCAGGAAATCCCCTGTCATTTTTTCCGTAAAGTCGAATTTAATTTCAAATAGAACAATGAGAGCGATGAAAGAAATGATAATAAGAGAGTTCAGGTTAAAAACCTGATAAATCCAGACAGAAGGCCTTTTATCAGGGATTATAGAGGAAGGTAAATCCATCATATTGCCTTAAAAAATCTGGCGCATGTACCATGTGGAGCAATTTTGATTTCAACTTGATTGCAGCATTTCGGGCAATTACCAGAATAAGCAGTTTTCTTTTTATTCATATAAATTCTTTGGTAAACATTACAGCACTCAAATAACATACCTATGTATTTTTTACCCCGCAACTTGTTAACCATTTAATTGCTATCTAATGAATCACTCTATTGCTGAACAGTACCAAAAAAATCACAAATTCCAATCGTCAAATTGCAAATCATTTCCAGGTTTCAATAACTAAACAACCCAAACTTTTCCCCGTTTCTCCGTTTTAGTCATTGCAATTTCGATAATCAAAATTTATTTGTTATTTTGGGTTTGGTAATTGTTATTTTATTTTTTAGTCGCCTACAATTTGAATTAAAATACTCCTGGATCTCGGTCGATTGTCAAAATCCAGAATAACGATCTGCTGCCACGTGCCCAATTTCAAATCACCTTTGTTAAAAGGCACCGACAGAGAAGCTCCTAATAAAGCTGCCCGGACATGGGAATATCCATTGCCGTCTCCCCAGCGGGAATCATGGTCATAATGGATTCCTGCCGGAGCTAATTTTTCAATAGTCTTTTTTAAATCATTCACCACACCGGATTCATACTCAATGGTAGTAACCCCTGCGGTAGAACCTGGTATAAATATCGTTACAGTTCCATCCGTTATTCCTGATAGAGAAACTTCGTTTTGAACTTTATTAGTAATGTCGAGAATATCCGTTCTCCCGCTTGTTTTTACTTGAAAAGAAACAGATTTGACTGACATGGTGCCTGCAAAATATTTTTTATTTAAGTGGAAATTACTATATTATTTTTTGTGATATATGACAAACGGGGAGGATCTCAGACAACAGATTACCTAAGCACGGTAATTTTAATAATATATTCAGCCCCTTTAAAATTTATTATCAGGGCCTGGTTTACGTTTGAATAGTAACTAAAGATAGTTCTGTAATTTTTCAGTAAAAAACCTTGAAAACCTTTTTTCCTTAATCGTAAATATCAAATGGTTTTTTAACAGATGCGTCGCATTAATAATCATTTAAAAACACTTACATTTTATACTTGCCAAAATCTTCAGGCTTGAGATTTTCCAGCCATTTTTTCCATTTGGAGGGATCTTCAAGGTTTGATTTATCTGTTAAATCAATATTTTTTTCCGATAGATCAATACTCTTGGCTTCTTCAACTACTTTTTCTTCTACATAAACCGGGACTTTAAGCCTTAACGCCAGAGCAATCGCGTCACTTGGCCTGGAATCGACATTAGTTTCATTACTATTTGCTTTTATACAAATTTTAGCGTAAAAGGTGTTGTCTTTGAGTTCATCAATAACAATATGGGAGACAGTGGCTTTAACTTCGGTCAGGATATTTTTAATAAGGTCATGAGTCATTGGTCGTGGCGTGTTAATGTTTTCCATCTCCAGCGCAATTGCGTTAGCTTCAAAAATGCCGACCCATATGGGTAGGGCATGTTTTCCCTCCGAATCCTTTAAAATAATAATCGGCATATTCGTCAATGGATCCAGAGTCAAACCTCGGATTTTCATTTCTATCATCATCACACCCCCTTTCTTGATTTGCTTACTTTATTATTCGAGAATTCAGTAGCCATTTACTTATATTAAGCATTTTTTTTCTATCTTGTCAATAAGTCTATTTTTTTAGAAAAATTCGACCAGTCACCATTTTTAAGTGATTATCACCAACTTTTAATTAATAAGCTGACCATCCAGGCTATATAATCCACTGCGTAGAATTTCAACAGGAACAATTTTACCTGTTAAGTAGTCTTTTCTCAGGCTTCTAACGTGTGAACCTTTGTCTTCTTTCAAATTTTCATTGTCGTCTGTCGATGTATTTAGCTTTAATTTGGCTGCGGCGTCTGGCCGCCCTGTAAAATTTACAATCTTATTAGTTCTTGTTCTTCCGGTTAATTTATCCGGATTAGTCTTACTCTTGCCTTCCACCAGAATGTCCACATTTTTACCTTCCATACGTTTATTCAACTTTAATGTAATGCCTTTTTGCAAATCAAGCAAAGTATCAAAACGTTTTTGTTTTGTTTTTTCATTAACCTGACCAGGAAGTTTAGCTGCAACTGTTTCAGGTCTGGGAGAAAAATTAAAAAGAAAAATACTGTCAAACTCTATTTTTGTAATCAAATCAATAGTGGCTTGAAAATCCTCTTCTGTTTCACCCGGAAATCCAACTATAATATCTGTTGACAATGCCACATCAGAAATGCTTGATTTTAAACTGTTTATTTTTTCCATATAGTCATCTAACGAATACTTTCTATTCATAAGAGAGAGAATTTTGTTTGAACCCGACTGAGCCGGCAGGTGAATTTGTTCGCATACTTTATCTAAATTCTTTATTACCCTGATAAGCTCTTTTGAAAAGTCTTTTGGGTGAGAAGTCACAAAGCGTATTCTATCTATCCCCGGGATTTCGTTAATTTTTTCCAACAGGCCGGGAAATGTTATGCCTTCGTCAATGCCCTTGCCATAAGAATTAACATTCTGCCCCAATAATGTAACTTCTTTATATCCCTGCTGTGATAATACTTTTATCTCATTAAGAATATCATTGTATTTTCTGCTGATTTCTCTACCACGCGTATAGGGAACAACACAATAAGAACAATAGTTATTACAACCATGCATGATGCTTACCCATGCCTGAATGCTGCTTTCCCTTGATATAGGGTAATCCTCAAGATACTGTTCTTCTTCTGAAAATATTTCTGAAACAGCGACGTTACTCTTTGAAGCTGTCTCAATCAACGAGGGAAGGCGATGAATATTCAAAGTCCCAAAAACCAGATCCACATAAGGAGCGCGTTTGAGGATTGTTTCACTACTAATCTGCCCAACACAACCACCCACACCAATAACAAGATTCGGATTTTTATTTTTGTATTTTTTTATTCGCCCTAACTTGCTAAAGACCTTTTGTTCCGCTTTTTCACGAATACTGCAGGTATTCAATAAGACAACATCTGCAGAATTCAAATCAGGCGTAAATGAATAATTATATTTCCTGAGTATTCCCGCCATCTTCTCCGAATCATATTTATTCATCTGGCAGCCAAATGTCTTAATAAAGACCTTGCGCGTTGAATTTTCGTAATTTTTTTTAATTTCCTGAGCAGGCATTTTTTTGTTTCCTAAAGCCAAAAAAGATGGATTTGTGATTTTCTGTTGGAAGTTCTATTTTAAGCCTATTATTGAAATATTCAAAGTTTTCTTTTCAGACTTGGGTGGGTAAAGGCAAGCTCATCCCATAAAACACTCAGTACTTGTGGGAGAGGTACCGTCCCCTGCTGGTACTGAGCGAACAACCGATTATATGGCTCAGATCCAACTTTAAAAATACCTTTTTGTATTCTTCGTGGAATAGTGGCTAAAGTAGTTTGATTAATTATGCTATAATGGGAAGCATCAGTATTAAGCTGGTATTTGACCTTAAAACCATTATTTTAACATGATTCAGAAGTCTTCTCTATTACTTCATATTTGCTGCGCACCCTGTTCTCCTTACGCAATAGATCTGCTACGAAAGGAATATAACGTCACTGCCTATTTTTACGATCCCAATATTCATCCTGAAGAAGAATACCGGTTTAGGATGGAAGAAATGAAAAGGTTTTCACATGAAATCAATTTGTCATTTATTTCGGCAGAGTATGACGTAGAGAGGTGGTTTGATATCACGAAAGGTCATGAAATGGATCAGGAAAAAGGGGAGCGGTGCAATCTTTGCTTTGATCTCAGGCTGGATAAGACAGTGCGCTTTGCGAAAGAAAACGGTTTTGATTTTTTTGCAACGGTTCTCTCAACAAGCCCTCATAAAGACGCGAAAATGATCAACCAGGTAGGACAACTATTATCTAATAAATATGGAGTTAAATTTTTAGAAGCCAACTTTAAAAAAAGAGATGGGTTTAAAAAAAGTGTTTCATTAGGCAAAGAGTATGGTTTAAAAAGGCAGGATTATTGCGGCTGCATTTACAGCCAAAAAAATTGAAGCAGGAAAATACCGTATTAATTGGTTAGGTTTGCTAATTTTTCTTTAACTTGTTTTGTATAAAACTTTTCAGTTTTTCTTCAAGTACAGGTGGGATTTCTACCTGCCCGATGCATTGCTTGCAAAGGCTTGTGGTTTTTTTATAGGTATTTAAAAAAGCCGTGCAGGGAGGACAATCATTAAAATGCTCTTCCAGTTCCTCATGAGTTTCAGGATCAAGTGTTCCCTCAAGATAGTCACACAAGATATCGGTTAATTCTTTGCAGACCATAAAGCTCTTTTCAACGATCGGGCTGCAGATAGAAGAGAGAACAAAAAACAACAACCTGCAACCTTACTGGTTAAATTAAATCCTGAAATCCGCGTCCGAAAAAAGAAAATCCCAACTATGAATTATAGCACTTTATTTAAAATCATCAAAGTAATTTGACAAGCGTTTTCTTAAAAAGAGTCTTGATCTATGCAAGCGGGATTTAACAGCCGGCACCGAAAGCTCCAATATATCGCAAACTTTTTCTGTAGGTAATCCTTCAATATCTCTCAAAACAAAAACCTTTTTTTCTTTTTCCGGAAGCTGGTTTATTGCTTTTTGAATGATCTTTCGTGATTCGGAGTTGAGCAATACATCGTCCGTTTTCATAGACCAGTCATTGATATTTCCCGCGTGAAAGCCATCTTCCTGATACTTAGGGTATATATTATTAAAGGGTATTTGTTGAATTTTTTTTCGGCTTTTTAATTTCATAAAAGAGACATTCAGAGTAATACGGTAAACCCAGCTTGAAAAAGCGGCTTTCCCAAGAAAAGTGTTGATTTTATTACAAACCCTTAAAAACACTTCTTGTGAAATATCTTCCGCATCCGATTGATTATGAGTGAGGTTATATGCCAGGCAGTAAACTCTTTTCTGGTAACTAAGCACCATCTCTTCAAAAGCCTCCGGCTTCCCCGCCTTCATTTCTTTCACAAGCTGTAGATCGTTATCAGTCATTAATTTATATCCTTCAGGCTTTATTTAATATAATAGAAAAGATTAAATTACAAGAACCAAATATCATAGGCTTAAAACATTATCGATTTCAACTTTTGGAAATTTTTAATTAAAAACTTCTAACTCCCTCGTGTGTCGCTTGTTAAGGCATCCATAGATACATGAATTTCGTTCCCATTCTATCTGCAAAGGAATTCATATCTATATTTAATATGTTAATGGTATGAGGAGCACCCGGGTAATTTGATGAATAAATGTTTTCTTTATACTGATGTGGCCTGTGATAGGTTATAACTTTAGTTTCTTTGAGCCCTGCTTCTTTTTTTGTCAGTTCTATCGCGTCTTCCAGATATCCGATCTGATCAATCATTTTTAGCTTTAGTGCCTGTTGTGCGGTATAGATTCTACCGTCGGCAATTTTTTGAATTTCTTCTTTAGAAAGCTCCTTGCGGCCCGTTTTGACCACATTAACAAAACTCTGAAATAAAGAGTCAATTATCTCCTGGAATATCTCTTTTTCTTCTTCTGAAAATGGACGAAATGGAGATGTGATGTCTTTTTTTTCTCCTGATTTAACAGTTTCATCTTCAATCCCGATTTTTTCAAAAAGACCCCTCATATTTAGCTTTAAAGCCAACACACCGATACTCCCTGTAATTGTTGTCGGGTGTGCAATTATTTTATCTGCAGACATTGAAAGGTAGTAACCCCCGGATGTTGAGAGATCCATCATTGCCGCTATAATCTTAACACCCTTCTTTTTCTTGAATTGCAGCAGCTCGTGATAAATAATATCGCTTGCCGTTACCGTACCACCCGGTGTGTTCACCCTCAAAATAATTGCTTTAATTTTTTTATCGTCTTCCGCTTTATTTAACTGCTCTTTGATTCTCTCCACCATTCCCGGTTCTTTTTTAATCCCTGTAATGTCACTCCTGCTTTTACCTGTGATAACTCCCGAAATATCGATAAGAAGAATTTTATCATCTCCTTTGCCCGTGATGGTTTTTTCTTCATAAGGACTTATTTTGCCACCGATTTGAACAGTAATCATCGCGCAACCAGCTAAGAAGAGAGAGCAGAAAAGGAACAAGGGAATAATAATTTTTTGGGTGTAGTTAAGAAAAGTCTGGAAATGTTTGACAGGCATCTGTTTAAAAAATTTCAAATTAATCAATTAGCAATGAATAGATAGAATAATTGATAATTGTTTATTCCTAACTGTTAATTGTTTTACTGACTTCAGTGAGATGCATTCAGTGGTTTTATACAAATCTGTTACATATTTTTAGCATAGACATTGCGTGGTTTAATTCCATCGGATGGACCTACAACTCCCTCTTTTTCCATGAGCTCCACCATCCTTGCCGCCCGGTTGTATCCTACCTTTAATTTTCTTTGTATCATGGAGATGGAAGCCTGGCCTGTTCTTGCCACCAGGGTAAGTGCTTCTTCATATTTTTCATCATATTCTTCGTCACTTTCATGTTTTTCTATTTCCGCTTTGACCTTAAAAATATCTGTCAGGAAAATCGGTTTCTGCTGTTTCTTCAAAAATTCGACAACTCTTTTTATCTCTACGTCTGATACCATTGCCCCGTGAATTCGACTTAACCGGGAGGTTCCCGGTGGCAAAAAAAGCATGTCTCCTTTGCCGAGGAGTTTTTCCGATCCGACCGTATCCAAAATAGTCCTTGAATCAAATTTGGAGATCACCTGAAAAGATATCCGGGCAGGAAAGTTTGCTTTGATAATTCCGGTCAAGACATCTACCGAAGGCCGCTGCGTCGCAACGAGCAGGTGAATTCCTGCTGCCCTGGCCATCTGGGCTAATCGAGTCAGGCAGTCTTCCACATCCTTGCTTGCAACCATCATCAAATCTGCCAGCTCATCAATAACAATCACTATGAAAGGTATCTTTTCCGCCAGTTTCTCTTTTTCGCCCTCTGTCTCTTCACTCTTTTTCGTCTCTTTTGACTTATTATTTTTTTGAGCTTTTTTCTCCTCTTCTATGCACCTGTTATAACCGTCAATATTTTTAACCCCTTTAGCCGACATCAGTTGATACCTTTTTTCCATCTCTTCAACTGCCCATCTCAGAGCTGTGGCTGCTTTTTTTGGATTTGTAACCACCGGCGCTATCAAATGAGGTATCCCGTCGTATACGGAAAGTTCCAGTACTTTCGGGTCTATCATAATGAACTTTACCTCGTCCGGATTTGCTTTCAAAAGAATGCTGCAGATCATGGCATTAATACCCACACTTTTTCCAGAGCCGGTCGAACCGGCTACAAGAAGATGCGGAATTTGGGCGAGATTGGTAATGACCGGCAGCCCTGAAACATCCTTCCCCAATCCCATAAGTAATTTCTTTTTTGATTTATCAAATTCCTCAGTGGCAAGGATTTCTTTTAAATAAACAAACTCTCGTTTTGAGTTTGGAACTTCAATCCCCACCACTGCTTTTCCCGGCACCGGCGCAAGTATTCTAATGCCAATCGATCTCATCCCCATAGCGAGATCATCGGAAAGATTGATTATTTTGCTGACTTTCACTCCCGAGGCAGGTTCAAATTCATACATGGTAATAACCGGTCCTGGCAAAACCTGGACAATCTTGCCTTCTATGCCAAAATCAAGTAATTTCCTTTCCAGTATGGTGGAATTTAGAATCAGCTCATCTTCCGATTTTTTAGTTCGCGCTTCTTTAGTGGGAGGGTTGTCCAGTATTGAAAGTGGAGGAAGATGGTAACCGCCCACACGATCATAGAATTCAAATCTATCCTGAACATCAAATTTCTCCGCTTTCCCTGTTTTTGAATCTTTATTTTTCACTTTTAAAGTTGAATCAATATGATTCGCTTCTTTAATAATTTTAGGTGTCGCTTTTTGTGTTTTTATACGTTCACGGTGAGCTTTTGAAATTTCTCTCCAGGTTTTATATTGCGAATAAAGGCCTTTAAAATAATTCACTGCAGTATAAAAAACTTTATTCAAGAAATTCACTGCCACACAAGAAACTTTAAACAAAAATGAACACGTGCTTTTTAACAAATCTACTGTAGAACCGAGAGAAATACGGGTAATGGTAAGAATAGAAAGGAAAAATAAAGTAAAGACCGCGATATAAGAACCGACACGGTTTAAAAACCTGGTTAAGTTTGAAGAAACAAAATTTCCTAATATTCCCCCCGACTTGATTCCCCGTTCTCCAAAGTAATAGTCCTGTGAAAAAGCAAGATTCAAAAAGGAGCAGAGAGCAACAAACAATAAAATTCCGCCCGCTAAATAAAAAGGAAAACCCGTAAACTTGGAACCCCGGATCAAACCCCAGGCAAGAATTAATATTATAAAAGGGAAAATAAAAGCAGCGCTGCCGGATAATGTAATCAGGACGTCGGAAATATAGGCCCCCACGATCCCCGCGTTATTCTTTGCTGTCACTTTTTTTGATGAAAAAATGTCTTTACTCAAAGAAGGGTCGCCGGGATTGTATGAAACAAGGCCTGTAAAAGAAAAGATTGCAACTGCAATTAAAATAATCCCAGCAAATTCCCTTGACCTGCGCCCGAACAGGCTTGTCAACAGAGATATAGATGCAGCCTTTTTCTTAGGCATCTTTTTAGACATGATTTTAATATATATGAAATTATTGAAAAGGCAAGAATTTTATATTAGTAGATATCAATGAAAACAGATTTAATTTTTACCGCAGAGATAGCAAAGAACGCAGCGAAGCCAGTGACTACAACACTGGAAGACTCATTGAAAGTGTTTAGCGAGCGCATTTCCAGCAGCCTTGTTAAAGGGAGCTACAATTAATCAATTTCTGGAAATAAAATATAAAAAAACAAGAAAGCATCCGGCGAGAGAAATATTACAAAGCACAGCGCCTGCAAAAAACCATTTATTCAGTATCCGCTGATCTCCATCTGAAAAATATTTATGATATTTATGCGGCGTTATCCACCATTTTTTTATCTTAAAATTTGTTTGTTTTTTTCTGCTAAAGAGCAGGAAATGATAATAACATCCTGCGGGTACCCCAAATAATAAACCGGTTACTATTAAAATTACTCCGATTTGTAAGATGACCAACATGTTGAAATAGTGCATCAGCGAGAAAAAGACAATAACAATTAAAATAACTCCAATAATTAGAAATTCCATCTCTTATAATCAAACTAAAATTCCTTCGGAAATAAAGTTTCGTGAATTGGATTCTAAAACAATAAAGAAAAGCAGGGTCAGCATTTCTGTAACCTCCACCATCCCTAATGAAAGATTTTCAGGAACCCCGTGAATTTTTTTCTGGTATAACCGCTCAAAAAAAACCGCTGCAAAAGTTATCAGCATAAAAATAATAATTCCGTTAACTCCCAACAATAAGGCAATAAATGAAGTTATGATTGTACCAATCCAAAAGTCCTTTGCATCTATTTCTCCATAAAGCGGATTAATGTCTGAATTTTGTCCGGGCCTGCTCATCTGCAAATAGGGGAAAAAGATCAAAGACCATCTTCCCAGTACCGGCATAACCAGCAAAACCGCATTTTTCCAGCCTGGAACAATATTATTCAATAAAAGAAATTTCATCATTAACACAAAGAAAAGCATAAGAAATAATTTTAATTCAATATTTGAGGGTATCGATTTGGTTTCGGAAAAACCGGTGATTCCTGTAAGCATGGAAAGAAATCCTTTCAAATGTTTTGCCTCTGTAAATACCAGTAGAAACAAAATTATGAGAATATCAATAACCGGAGAAGGTAAAAAATGACCAGCTGTAAAATTTATTAGAACAAGGAAGATTCCGATGTAAAATCCGGCAAGAGGAAAAAACAATAGAGACTGTTTAATTTCTTTATTTGAAATTTCATGATGGCTGCCTTTTTTAGAGATGGTTAAGTGGCTAACAGCAGTGAAGAGTTTATTTGCAAAATCCTTCATAGGGAACAAGAGTGTAAGTATTTAGCGAACGCATTCCCCGCTGCTTGCAGAGCTAAGCTCAGCTTTGCCACGCTCAGCGGGGCTTTGCCGCAGGGAGCTTTAATTTCTATTTAACCGCAATACTTAAATCAGCAATTTCTGCGGCATTGACAATTCCCATTATTTTAACGATAAGTCCATAATCAAGTTTTTCATCTGCCCTGATCACAACCGCTTTTTTCATTTCCAGTCCTTCTTCCTTTCCTTTTAATCTTTCTTCTAAAGCTTTAAAACCCACTTCAGTTCCGTTTAGAAAAATCTTTTTATTTAACCCTATTTCAATAACATAATTTTTTAATTTGTCAGCAGTAACTGCCGCTTTAGCTTCCGGAAGGGAGATGTCCATGCGCCGTGAAAAATCAATAAAAGAGGTCGAGACCATAAAAAATATCAAAAGGAGAAACACCACGTCAATCATTGGCGTTAGGTCCAGGCTAAAATCTTCTTCTCCTTCTTTTCTGAATAACATGGTTCTTTATCTAAAATGAACGGTTTATTTATTAATTGACGCTCAGGCTGTCCGAAAACTACCTGTACCTGTCATTTCGAGCGGAGCGAGAAATCTTAAGCCATTGATCATACAGAATATAAAGATTTCTCCTTTCAGTCGAAATGACAAATTCTATCGTTTTCGGACAATTTGAATGCGCTCTATAAACACTTTCACCGCAAAGATCGTATGATAAAATTATAATTGAACATTGAACGTCCAACATCGAACGTTAAACATAGAAAAATCATTCCTTAGGAACAAGTTCTTCAACAAGCTGAAGAGAAATTTCTTCCATTTCAAATACAAACCTATCGATTTTTGCTCTGAAATAATGATATAAAGCCAGCGCCGGTATCCCAACCATCAACCCTGCTGCTGTAGTTATCAATGCCTCGGAGATGCCACTGGCCACCAGCCCTGGATTCCCTGCTCCAAACCTGGATATAACAGCAAATGCCTTAATCATTCCCAACACTGTTCCAAGCAGGCCGAGCATCGGTGCCAGGTTGGCCACAACACCCAGCATACGTAAATTAGAATTTAAGAGTGACGCTTCATGCTGCCCCATCCCTTCTATAGCCCGTTCAATTTCAATGATTCCATAACCAGATCGAAAAAGTCCTGCCTTTAAAATTCTTGACAGGCAGATATCATATTGTTGACAAACTTCTATTGCTTTTTGTTTTTCCTGTTTGTTCCAATGTCGACGAAAAGTCATCAAAAATTCGGGGTTGATAATTTTCTTGCGGCGAAGATGATAGCTACGTTCGATAGCTATCCCCAAGGTCAGGACCGAACAAAAAATCAAAGGGTACATAATTACCCCACCCTTATTTATAATGTACAAAGCTCGCCATTTAGATAATCCGGAAAGTGCCTGCGTTTCTTCCTGGGCAAAAGAAATACCGTTGAATAAGCTAAAAAAGGTAAGCGCGCAAAAAATGGCGGCAAATGTTATATATTTGCAATTGAATTTCAAATACGCCTCTAAGGATATAGATAGGAACTTCAATGTTTATAGATTCCCGCTAAAAGCGTGCGGGAATGACATGTAGAGGTACCTGGAAATGACAATCCTGCACTTTTTATCATTCCCGCGAAAGCGGGAATCTAAGTTCAAGAATAAGATGCGTTTAATATAACATAAAAAAAATGCGATATCCAAAATGGGTATTCAATTATTTTGACTGGATAAAAATTGCAGGTATAATGACAAACATAATGCAAGACATACACCTGGAAAAAATCATTATCCTCGACTTTGGCTCTCAGTATACCCAGCTGATAGCAAGGAAAATCAGAGAACAAAAAGTTTATTGTGAGATATTCCCATGCAATGTGCCTTTTGAAAAAATTAAATTATCTAACCCAAAAGGGATTATCTTCTCCGGTGGTCCGTCCAGTGTTTATGAAAAAAATGCTCCCCTCTGTTCTAAAAAAATCTTTGAACTTAACATCCCTATCCTGGGTATTTGTTATGGCATGCAGCTTATGGCGCATCTCTTAAATGGAAAAGTGGCTTCATCTTCCAAAAGGGAATATGGTAGAGCTGTCTTAACACATTCAACTTCGTCCCCCCTATTTTCAGGTCTTAAGCAAGAAATCAAAGTATGGATGAGTCACGGGGATAGAATTGAATCATTACCGGAAGGTTTCACCTCCACCGCGCAAACCAACAATTCTCCTTATGCGGTAATGGAAAACAATAAACGAAATTTTTACGGTCTACAATTTCATCCGGAAGTGGCCCATACAGAGCAAGGGGTGGACATATTAAGGAATTTCGTATTTAAAACATGTGGGTGTTCCGCAACATGGGATATGGGATCTTTTATAGAATATTCTATTCAAAACATAAAAAAGAGAGTGAATGGCGGCAAGGTCTTATCCGCTCTGAGTGGCGGAGTGGACTCTTCCGTGGTATCTGTTTTAATTCATAGAGCCATCGGCAACCAGCTAACATGTATCTTTGTAGATAACGGCCTGCTCCGGAAAGGAGAAGCAGAAAAAGTAGTTGCCACTTTCAAAGATAATTTTCATATTAACCTGCTATATGTGGATGGAAGTAAACAGTTTCTCGAACGTCTTAATGGTGTGGAAGATCCTGAAGAAAAGAGAAAAATCATCGGGAATGAATTCATAAACATATTTGAACAGGAAGCCAAAAAAATTGGGAAAGTAGACTTCTTAGCGCAGGGTACGTTGTACCCTGATGTTATAGAGTCTGTTTCTTTTAAAGGCCCGTCCGCCGTAATCAAAAGCCATCACAACGTAGGCGGCCTGCCCAAGCGAATGCGCTTAAAATTAATAGAACCGGTTCGAGAACTTTTTAAAGATGAAGTGCGCATTCTTGGAAATGAACTTGAAATGCCTCACTCCTTGTTGTACCGGCAACCATTTCCCGGGCCAGGACTTGCCATTCGCATTTTAGGGGAAATTACTCTCCCTCGACTTGAGCTTTTAAGAGAAGCAGACACAATTCTGTTGGAAGAAATAAAAGGAGCCGGACTGTATGAAAAAATCTGGCAGTCTTTCGCTGTCCTCCTTCCAGTAAAAACAGTCGGCGTTATGGGAGACCGCAGAACTTATGAAAATGTCGTTGGAATTCGAGCTGTTAACAGCAAAGATGGCATGACCGCGGACTGGGTTCACCTGCCTTATGAGTTGTTGGGAAAAATATCCAACAGAATTATCAACGAGGTAAAAGGCGTAAATCGCGTGGTTTACGACATCTCATCCAAACCACCCAGCACCATTGAGTGGGAGTAGTTCCATTTGAGCTGCGAATGATAGATTCTATCCTTGAAAAAGCGCGGAATGGCCAGAGGATCAACAAAGAAGAAGCCTGCCTTCTATTTAAATCTCCAGACATCATTTCACTTGGTAATACTGCAAATGTTATAAGAAACCGCAAACAATCGGATTCTATAATTACATACATTATCGACCGGAATATAAATTATACTAATATTTGTGTATCCGGCTGCCTGTTTTGCGCATTTTACAGAAAGAATGAACATCCCGACGCCTATGTGCTTTCAGAAAAAGAAGTATCTGAAAAAATATCAGAGACTGTTAGACAAGGCGGTACCCAAATATTGATGCAGGGCGGTTTGCACCCTGATTTTGGAATCGAATTTTATGAAAAACTCTTAAAAGACATTAAAAAAAACCACCTCATTCATATCCATGCCTTTTCGCCACCGGAGATAATTCATATCGCCAAAGTTTCAAAATTAAAAATCGAAGAAGTCTTAAAACATCTCAAAAAAGCCGGTCTTAACACAATACCGGGCGGAGGCGCGGAAATATTGGTGGATAGAATAAGAGAGAAAATCAGCCCGAATAAATGTTCTGCACAGGGATGGCTTGATGTAATGGAAACAGCACATAACATGGAAATTCGATCATCTGCTACCATGATGTTCGGGCATGTTGAAACAATTGAAGACAGGGTAGATCATCTCTTAAAAATAAGAGATCTGCAGGATAAAACAGGAGGGTTTACTGCTTTTATACCCTGGCCTTTTCAACCGAAAAACACTAAACTAAACCGCATACCGGTTTCAGGGTATGAATACCTTAAAACATTAGCTGTTTCCAGAATTGTATTAGATAACTTTAAGAATCTTCAGGCGTCCTGGGTTACCCAGGGAGCAAAGATCGCGCAAATGGCTCTCCTGTTTGGCGCGAATGACATGGGAAGCACAATGCTTGAGGAAAATGTGGTGAAAGCCGCAGGGGTCTCATACCAGATGTCGGAAGAGAGTATTAAAAGATTAATTGCTGATCTTAATTTTATCCCACGACGAAGAAACAATAATTATGAATTACTTTAAAAGCAGTTTTCCGTTGACAGGGGTCAGGGATCAGCATTATGAAAAACCTGTGCCCCGATCCCCTGTCCACTGATCCCTGAAAAAAAATGAAAAACAAAGACATAGACGAAGTAATAAAAATCTTAATAAAACGTATCAAACAATGGAAGGTTCCTATTGTTACCCAGGTGGCTGAGGACAGGGATCCGTTCAAAGTGTTGATATCCTGTATATTGAGCCTTCGCACCAAAGACGATACAACTGCCGGAGCATCCAGCAGGCTTTTTAAAATAGCGGATAATCCCGCCAAAATGCTCAAAATAAAAGACATAACCCTGGAAAAAACAATTTATCCCGTTGGATTTTATAAAACGAAAACTAAAAATATTAAATCTATATGCCGAATTTTGCTCGATAAATATAAAAGCAGGGTACCTGACGAGATTGATGAACTTTTGAAACTGAAAGGCGTGGGACGTAAGACTGCCAACCTGGTAGTGACATTAGGTTACAACAAACTCGGGATTTGTGTAGATACCCATGTCCACCGCATCAGCAATCGTTTGGGATATGTAAGTACCACTACGCCGGAAAAAACAGAATTTGCTCTGAGGAAAAAACTACCGCAAAAACACTGGATAATATATAATGACCTGCTGGTCACATTCGGACAAAACCTCTGCAAACCTATTTCCCCTTTTTGCAGCACCTGCCCTCTTATTAAACATTGCGACAGGATCGAAGTATTAAAGAGCCGCTAAGAAAAATAACCACTGAATAAACAGTGCGCGGTAAGTTGCCGAAAACTAACTTCAACTCCCCTATTTTCTCAACTGCCCGTACTTTGGTATCGGTTTATACCATAACGCCAGATAAAGAGGCTTAATGTAAATAATATAATGCCGACTACCGGTGTCATAAACTGAAGGACAGGGTGAAACATAAATTGTTCGCTCTTTTGAAGAAAATATCCGGCCGGATAAAAATTAACAAACGCTAAGGGGAAGATAAAGGTTAAAAACAACTGAACCCAGGGGTTATAAATGGAAACAGGGTAAAGAATAAATTCTTTTGAGCTGTATACAAAGATATGCACCAGAGCCCTGTTTCTGATTGTCCAGAAAGCAATTGCGGAAATAATGATCCTGATGCCGCCGAGTATTAATACCCCCCCTCCTATTACCAGGACTAAAAAAATTAATTTTTCGAAACTCCATTCCAGGCCGGCAGATTTAGAGCCGAAAATAATGGCTGTAACTCCGATTATAAAATGGGCAAGAGAGGACACTTCCAAACCGGAACATAAAACCTGAATCAAGGGGTTTAATGGACGGGTTAATACCCTGTCGAACTCACCCTGAAGAATGAACCGCTCAAAATTGTTTAACGCGTTAAATACCAGGAATGTAATTCCCTGTGAAAAAACCAGCAGTCCGTACAAAAAAGCCATTTCCCCTAATGTCCAGCCGTTAATGGCTTTAAATTTATTCATAATCACCAGGATAACGCCTAATTGTCCCATATAAAAAACAAGAATAGCAAAAACAAGAAATCCAAAAGTAAACTTGTATTCCATCTTGCTCTTGATGGCCGCTAAAATTAATTTAATATAAACATTTGTCATCATCCCCCCTGTATTACCAGTTTTTTTTCTGCCGCTTTCCACATGATTATGGAGATCAGGTACAAAGATATAACCCATACCAATTGCATCAAAATTTGAGAGAATATGAGGTCTCTTGAAAAATGGTTAATAAGAATGGACGTTGGTACATAAAGTGTGTATTTAAAAGGTAAGAAGCTTATTAACGGCTGCATGGCGTCTGGAAAAAAGTCAATTGGAAGCATGCCCCCGGAAAAAAGAATAAACATACCGTATTTCATTAATTGAAAAGAAAAAACCTCGATAAACCAGAAAGACAATAAACCAATAATAAAATTGACAATAAAAAATATGGTGTAACCTAATATCGCTGACGATATAAAAAAAAGGTAAGTTTCCTTATCGGCAGGAAGATTAATGTTGAAAATTGCAATACTTAAAACAATAAGGGGAATTCCACGAGCAAAGAAATGAAATAGTGACTGGCCAATACATTCGGAAAGGTTCATTAGAAAATAGTTAAAGGGTTTAATTAAAAACATTGCTATATCCCCTGTTCGCACTCTTTGAATCGTCAACTCGTCATCCATTGTGAATGAGATTTTGAGAATCATCGCAAAAACAGCGTAAGAAATGATCGTATGAACGTTGAAAGCTGAACCAAGAGAGGCGGACAGAGGACTGCTGTAAATAGCTTTCCACAAAGAAGTAAAAATAAAAATAAAGAGGAGACCGTTCAAAATTCCCATAAAAAATTCAATCCGGTAAGCAAATTCCTTTTGAAACGATTTGGATATAAATTTGAGATAAGTTTTTAAATTGTCCATTTATTAGTGACCTCTTGGAACCCTTATCAAAAAATAAGCTGAAGCTCTGCTACGGGGAGCTTCAATTGTGATTATCGGTAAAGCTGAGCTTAGCTCTGCCATCCATGGCCTCAACCCTTCTGGCGGCTCTCCTTCGGAAACCGTCCAATTAGCACCGCAGATTCGCCCAAAGGAGAGTAGCTGCGAAGACTTGAATTCGACTATCCTTGCCGAAAGTGTTTAGCGAGCGCATTCGTAGCTTGCTGCGGGGTTAGCGAGTGAACTTAAAATAAAATCATACTCTACACTGAAGCTCTGCTACCGGGAGCTTCAATTGTGATTATCGGCAAAGCTGGGCTGTACAATCATCTGTCTGGTGTCGAATATTTTATTTTTAATTGAGACGCCCTTAAAGTTGTAAGAGAAATATTGAGAGCAACCCCTTCGATCAAACCTTTCATAGTCCCTGAAAGTTGGTTGTATTCCTTTTGAAGGTTTTTCAAATCAAGTTTATCCACCTTTAAATCTTTTGAAGCTAATATCGCCGCATTTCGAGGTTCATGCCCTATATCCAAAAAAGGCATATATCCAAAGACATCCCCTTTTCCGAGAATCATTAACAACAAATAACCTTTTTTCATTCGCCTGACAACATAAGCCTCGCCTTCAGTTATAACTAACGTTTCCTTATTTGATGAACCTTCCTTTAGTAAAATTGTTTTGTTGTTAATTAGCTTATTGGTATTATCTTTTTTTAAGTATATATCGACAACTCTCTCAGAAATCTTTCTTAGTCTGCCGTCCAAACTAAGAAGCAAATCTTTCAATTCTTTTGATAAAAAGCCAAACTCATCAGATAAAGTCTGGAAATCCAACACGCCTAATTTCACTTTACCCTCTATGGTGCCTGTTGCGTTTCTCCCCCTTCCATGGATTGTGAAAGCAGAAAGATTTCCTAAAAAACAGCCTTCACCAAGCCGTGCCATGGTAATGTCACCTTTAGGCGTTTTTTTGGATATCCTGACTACTCCCTCCAGAATAACCCACATCCAATCTCCGTGCCCCCCCTCCCTGACAACAGTCCTTCCCTCACTAAAGTTCTCCTGTTCAACAATAGTAATACTATCCACAATAGGTCTTCTAATAATCAGCGACTCATCTCTGCAACTCTTGGCGGTTTCGTCTGAGGCAGGGCCAATCTTTTTTATTTCTCCTTCATCGAGCAGCCTCATGGCCTCAAATACAATCTCCATTCGGCTATTGTTAATCACAGGCTTAACTCCAACATCCTCGCGGTAAAATTCGACTTTTCCTTCAGTCCATCCAAACATGTCGTAAATCGCATCTAAACCGTTCAAAGGCCCAACAGTAGCGTTTATGGGATTACCGTTCACAAAATATATTTGGCCCGGGTTCGAAGCATATTTACACGTCATGCGGAGTATTCCAGTGCTGTTGATACCACCAAACGTTTGAAAAATATCCGGTAGAGAGATAAAACTCAAGTCTCCTGTAAACACTATTTTATCGTTATCAGGCATAATAAACTCCTAACCCGGTATGGCTGGAACTACATTTTGGCATGGAAAAAAAAATTTTTAGAATCTACTTTAATTCAACTTTTCTTCAATCGCTATCAGCCTTTTTTTTAGTTGAAAGCAGAATTTTTTTATCTTCTTATTTTCTTCCAGAAGCGTATTGACGACATTGCGGATTTCATTTAAATCCCCTTCTTTAAAAGAAGAGGAAGCCGCAGAAGCATCGTGTTCTGATGCAGGTGTAACAGTTCCTTTTAATTCACCTTTAATTGGGGGAATTTTTTTGTCGGATACAACCTTGATTTTATCCTTTTCATGGGGATCAACTTTTTTGGGTGGAGTAGACGTTGCGAGAGGTTTAACCCCTTTTCCTGTTGTGGCCTTTATTTTAATCAGCACCTCTTTTACAATCGCCTCGTAAGTCTCCATAACACCCTGACCGTTTATGGCCGCAGAGGGAAAAGACTTTACATCCTGTCTATCAACTAACTTCATTAGTTCTTCATTGGGGATGAGATCTGACATATCCTGTTTGTTTAACTGTAATACAAGAGGGATGGTGTCATAGGAGAGACCGTTTACACTGAGATTTTCCTCAAGATTCTTTATACTCTCGATGTTTTCATCCGTCTTATCCTTCTGAGAATCAGCGACAAATACAACACCATCAGCTCCTGACAATACAACTTTGCGAGTAGAATTGTAATATACCTGACCCGGAACTGTCAGAAGCTGTATTTTCACCTTAAACCCATTGATACTTCCAATATGTATAGGGAGAAGGTCAAAAAATATAGTTCGATCCGTTTCCGTAGCCATAGATAGAAGTTTGCTCGCTTTTGACGGATCAGCTTTTGCATGGATAAATTCAAGGTTAGTGGTTTTCCCGCATTTACCGGGACCATAATAGACTATTTTTGCTGTAATCTCCCTTGCGGCATAGTTAAAAATCGTCATGATACACTTTTTACTCCTTGAAATATTTTTTAAATTCTAATGACAACAGCAGTTTAATCTTGTTTGTTGCTCTTTTTTCGGCCTTATACCGTTAATTTTAATGGATATTTATAACTTATTGTGCAAGTTCTTTCTCTAATTTTACAACCTTATCTTTGATATCCATAAAATCAGGATCTACCTTTTCTACCATTTTAAAAATATTTAAAGCTTCTTTTTTTCGATCATATTCATAGAGAATATTTCCCAACTCAAATCCTATCCCTGCTCCCTCTTTTTTGTCTTTAGATGATTTAAATCCAGCGAAAAGGGTTGATATCGCCTTGTTCTTTTCACCTTGCCTGTAATAACAAACCCCTATCATGTGGCATGAAGCAAGATACATTTCAGGTGACTTCGCGGACAGAGAAAAAGACTTGATAGCATTGTCGTAAAGCCCCATCTCCAAATAGGACTGGCCGAGGTTATAATGGGTGTCAAAATCGCCATCTCCAACTTCGTTTGAAACCATAGAGTCAAACTGACTCGCCAGTTTGTTAACGTCAACTTGCCCGTTCTCTCTTTTGCCAATTTCTGACATAATTTTATTGTCAAACCTTTCTTCCTTCTTCCCGGTCATGGCATTTTTAATTTTTTTACGCTCGAAATATTTATCCAGGCCATTTAACAAATTCTTTTTGCCCGTTTCTTTTTTCTTATCACTTAGTATAAAAGTATCTATCTTTAATCTCCTCAGTGATATCTCTGTGCTAACATCCATTTCATCAAGATAAGTCATAAGTGTCATATTTTTTAAAGTAGGTTCCTTTTTTAATTTTTCAATTTCTTTTTTTGTATCATAATCTATGTCCTGGATTTCGAGGATATAAACATCAGGAATTTTTCCCCCTAATGACTCAATAAATTTATTCAACTCGACGGAAATAAACTGATGAGATTTTTTTTTGCAATACTCTTCGATCTCAGCTCTTAGATCAGTGTTTGAAAGAGAAACAACGATGGTTGCCATAATGATCTCAATTCGCTTTATTATAAAATTAAATGATATTATCTAATTTTTTTTAGCGCAAGTCAGAATTGTGCCAGCCCGTTGAAGCTGAAAATTGAAGCTTCCCGCAGCAAGCTACGACTGAACTCGCTAAGCACTTTCAAAAAAACCTCTCAAGAATACTTATATTGTTATGTGCTGTTATAAATCGACTTTATAATATCTTCTACCGTAGGTTCCTGTATGGAGAGATCTTTGATTTCATGCTTTACCGTGATTTTTGAAATAACATCGGATGCCGACAGGTCGTTGCCATTGAATTTGATCCATTTTTTGCACCCTTCTTCCCGGAGCAGTGCAACATCTTTAATTCCATTTAATCCTGAAAATTCGTTTTGAAATTCAATTTCCAGCACCCTGTACTGTCCGTAGTTCTTTTTAAACAGGTCAGTACTCCCATCGGAAATAATTTTTCCTTCATCAAGAATAATAATCCTGTCACACAAATGTTCGATATCCATCATATCGTGGGTTGTCAGAATAATGGTAGTACCCTTTTTTTCGTTGATTTTTTTTAAAAATTGCCGAATCGCGTCTTTGGCGACGACATCAAGGCCGATTGTCGGTTCATCTAAAAACAAAACTTCTGGGTCATGGAGTAGAGACGCCGCCAGGTCACACCGCATGCGCTGACCTAAACTTAGTTTGCGAACAGGGACATTGAGGTATTTATCTATAGAGAGGATGTCATAAAAATGCTTCATATTTTTATTAAACGTATCCTCCGGTATTTTATAAATCGATTTTAAGAGGTCAAAAGATTCCCTCACTGCAAGGTCCCACCAGAGCTGCGTTCGCTGTCCAAATACAACGCCGATTTTCATGGCGTTTTCTCTCCGATTTTTATATGGGACAAGATTATTTACAAGAGCCTCTCCTGAAGTAGGAACCAGGATGCCGGTTAAGATTTTTATTGTGGTTGATTTTCCAGCTCCGTTTTCTCCAACATACCCTACGAATTCACCCTTTTTAATGGTGAAGTTAATATTGTCAATTGCCTTTGTAAAAGAGGCTTTTCTTGAAATAGCGCCGGCAATAGCGCCCCAGAATCCATTTTTGACATTATATGTCTTAAATTCTTTTGTCAGGTTAATTACTTCAATGGTGTCCATATATAATTTTGATAGGATGAATGGGAAGATCCTTTGAGAAGTGTTCGGCTAAGCTCACGCCGAAGGCTCAGGGTGACATCAAACGTGTCATTCTGAACAAAGTGAAGCATGACTACATAACTCATACATAATTGAAGCTCCCTGCAGCAAAGCTAAGACTGCGCTCGCTAAACACTTTCAGGTTAACTTAAATATCTTAGCGCAGCCAAATATTCTGGTCAACTTATTTTGGAAGAAACTTCATTGGTGCTAAAATGCAAACTTTTTTTAAAAATTTATTTCACCGCTGAGACCGCAGAGCACGCAGAGAAAATAATATGTCATTGGTTGCGGCCAGTGGCCGCATTGCATCATCTACAGCAAACTACTACAAAGAACCTTCTACAAGGAAAAAAATAAAAAACCTCGTGCTCTCGCACGGGCCATTTTAAAGGTCATTATATTCTTTCTAGTGTCACACTGAGCCTTCAGAAGTGCGACATGGGTAATATGGTGTTATCCTTCGACAAAGCCTGTCCTGGCTTGTCGAATGACTCAGGATGATAATTACTTGAAATTTTTTTTAGCTATCTTTTGAATTGAGGTGGGGAGTTTGACATTGATTTGTAAAAAAAATATTCTGATTGTAGTTTTCCGGGCTAATGACAGGCTCACTTGCCACGAGCATAAGCAAAACAAACTGGCAATGGGTACCCCCTTTACGTATTACATTAATATTTTGAAGTTTTGTCAATTATAAAGATTTGACCCTGTTTTACAGCCATTTGTAAATTATAGACCGAATTCCCTTATATGAATGACTGGCGTGACAGGTGCCGCCTTTTGCAATCGGCATGACAGACAATGATATAAGGGAATGTGTATTTTAGAAGTAATAAAAAGCATATGTAGGCAAATTTATTTCAGATTAATTGTTTTGTACTCTCTTGTTTAGAAAATAGGACGAAAAAAAATCTTTATAAAACTTTGAATAATTTCATTATCTTCTATCTTACCTTCAACAATCATATCTTCATCTTTAAAGTCTGTACGTGGAATAAAGCTATTCTTATCATTTTTAATTTTTTTATTTTCAGCTAAGATTTCTACTCCTTTTCTTATACTGCTGGGAGTTGTTTTAAAGTAGTTATCCTTTTTATCTTCAGCTATTAGCTCTATTGGTAAACAGGCTGAAAATTTGTTATTCCATTCATTTTCTGGATGCC
>CEQE01079836.1_pt1 | contig 31410 bp, 26 predicted proteins | sample 356201 | NCBI WGS metagenome assembly CEQE01 (sample SAMEA2619970, study PRJEB7988) | marine metagenome | biome: marine biome (ENVO:00000447); feature: mesopelagic zone (ENVO:00000213) & marine oxygen minimum zone (ENVO:01000065); material: "saline water (ENVO:00002010), including plankton...
CCTTGTAACCCGCGCCCAAAGGCCGCTGACGGCTGTTGCATCACCCGCTGACTGTGCAATACCTCCCCGAATCCGGCCGCTATGAAGGCAGGGCCACTGAAACCTTGCCCCCTGCTTGTAACCAGCGGCCCCCTCCCGGCACCCGGCACAGCACATCCCTGCCACACCCAAGTGAACACCGCAGGTTGATTGGAACCGTTGCTGCCCGGGCGCGTCAGTCAAAAAGCCCCGGCTGCGGTGGTGCCCGGCTTTGGGCTCTAGCCCCGGGCCCGCTGATTTCGGCTTGGTGTGTGAGGTGATTAAAGGAACTGCCGGATCACCTTCGGGTCTTCGATACAGGCAATCACCTTAACCGGCCCGGCGCATTCGCTGCAGGTCTTGATATCGATATTAAAACCACGCTTGAGCCGCCGTGCAAAGGCTATCGACGCTCGGCCTGTGGCTGGCCTTCGCGGCGGGTCGGGCCTTATGCCCCCTGCCCCGCTTTGCTGACCCGCGCCCGGTGCCTAGCGTTGGGCGCAAACACACCGCAAAAAGCGGGTCAGATTGACTCTGGGTTTTGGCACCAGCACCGCCAGTCTGGTGATGAAGTCCAGCGGCTCAAAAATCACCTCGGTGGTGCCGTCCCGGCAGGGCCTGTAATGTGAATACCTTGAACGGCAATAGCAGGCGCTGCCATCGGCTTGATTGACGTAAACCCCATCGGCGGACAGCATGTACAAGTGGAACAATGTGCAGGACTAACCTCCTCTCATCGTTAAGCAGGTCGTCAGTTGTCTTGGTGGATGGCGTTCGAACGGACGCTACTGTGTTGCCGGAAACTCGGCTAGAGGAGTGAAATTCAAGGCAGGTTCTGCCCCTACCGGGTGGACTGTACGAGGCAGTTACTGTTTATGCGAACTGTAGTACGAGTAAAGAGCATAATCGAAGTAGCCAATCAAATCTCAAATCATATTCGAAATGTTAGCCCCACAGTTAGGACAGTAGCGTGCGTGAATAGGAATTCTATGAGAGCACTCAGCGCAAATATTATAGAACTCTTGTACTAGAGATTCTCCGCAGGCAGCGCAGTACTGCGAGCCCCGGGGGTTTTTCGCCCGGCACGCCGAGCATTCTCCCAAAGCAAGGTGCGGTGATTCCCGGCCTAAAGCCTTGAGACGTCGATGGGCATACCAGAGCAGGGCAACGAGTTGGATTACGGCGTATACCGTTATTGCAGCGTTGCTGGCGGTGAAGGCGATGTAATCGTAGCCGGCGTGCAGTAGGGCTGCGATCAGCAAAGTGGGTGCGATAGTGACAAGCACCGGCCTGCCGGGCTTGGCGAACCAGGCCTGGGCGAGGCCGCATCCCCAGAGCAGGGCATAACCGACATGCCCCGGTATGCAAAAGATGTTTCTCCAGAGCAGAGTGCCATTACCGTATTCGATAGCGTAGTTCAGGTTTTCGATGACGGCAAAACCAAGGCCCACCAGCATGGCGTAGAGCACCGCATCGATCGGCTCATCAACCTCGCCCAACCGCTTGGCAAAGTAGATGGTCGCAAGCGCCTTGCAGGACTCTTCGATGAGTCCTGTCTCGAGTGCCAGAATGATCAGTTCGGTGATAGTCGCGGTCTCATTCTCGACGGCTGTCATCCAGCCTTCGGACATGCCGAGCACCATGGACTCAAAAAGGGTCATGATTTCCAGCGCCACCAACCCACTGACCAGTCCACCTAATATTCCGACACTCAGCATGGCCCGGTATGGCTCAGGATCGATACGGTCGTAACGCCGTATCAGCCAGAACCAGGCTGCAGCACCAGTCAGCCAATTGAGAATCAAGAAGGCCATCGACAGTCTCTCCGGACAGTCAGCGGGAATGTCGCCGCTTGATAACTACAGTGGGAAGGTTGAATACTCAACACGGAACGTGCAGGATAGGCGTTAACAAACAAACGCTTATCGTAACAGTATGTTACCAGAGATAAAAATACAGATGCTTGTGCATCGGATTTGGGTACTTTAGGAATACAGTAATGCCGTCTACCAGCCTGAGATTCTCGTGGAGGGGTGATCGATGAAAGAATTTAGGTGGACCGGAAAGAAAGAAGGGATAGTTGTCCGAGGGTCATTAGAATCCGAATCTCTCGATGATGCTTTGGCAATTCTGAAGGGGAGAGAAATTGAAGTAGAAGAGTTAGTCGAAAATGATCAACCACCGGCCCCGGCAACTCAATCAGAATCTGAGCACGACAAAGAGAAGCCAACAAGTACCACGACCAATATGGTGAATTGTCTCCAGTGTGGCTTTACAGTTCAGTCGGGCCAGGTATTTTGTACCCAATGCGGCACGAAACTGCCAGCGATCACCGAAAGTGGTGAATCCGATGCCCCAGAGTATGTTGGCTTTTGGATGCGGACCTGGGCGTTCGTGCTTGACACAATTTTGGTTTCATCAGTGGTTCTGCCACTGGGATGGATGATTTACGGGGATGCGTATTTTGCCGAATCAACGGAGGTTTTTGCCGGTCCAGCGGATATGCTGTTAAGCATTTTCCCTGTGATCGCAACTATCATTTTCTGGTACTACAAGTCGGCAACTCCGGGCAAGATGGCCATCTCGGCTATGATTGTTGATGCGAAGACCGGTGACAGGCCGTCAACCGGACAACTCATTGGCCGCTACTTTGCCTATTTCTTGTCTGCATTGCCCCTAGGCTTGGGCTTTTTCTGGATCGGTTGGGACAAACAGAAACGGGGCTGGCATGACAAGCTGGCCGGCACGGCGGTAGTGCGGCGGCGGCGGAATCATGACCGAAGGTAATATAATTTTCAACCTTATAGAAATGACTTGAATTTCTTGTTGACAGTCGATCGGAGGCAATCATGAGGCAATGCTGCGAGACTGGCGGGCAGGGCGTGGAAGAACCGCGATCCTGAAAAAGTATGGACCCGCCTTGAGATCAACGGTAGAGACCCTTAGTGAGCATAGGAAGAATAAACACCCTTTTAACCCGGGCCAACAGCCGCTGACGGCTGTTGCATCACCCGGCAGAGGGGCGTCGCTCGTAAGGACGGGAATCTAGTTGATCGAGTCCGCGGTGGGCAGCTCCCCTCGCTTGCGGCGCTCAACCAGGGTATCCAGCCAGTCGGGGTCCATCTCCGGGACGGACGACAGCAGCAGTTCGGTATAGGCTTCGTGCGGGGGAGAAAGAATCTCGGCCTTGGTGCCCTGCTCGACCACGCGGCCCTGGTACATGACCACGATACTGTCGGCGATTGCCCTTACCGTGGCGAGATCGTGGGTGATGAAAAGATAGGAAACCCCAAGCTGGTTCTGCAGGTTCTGCAGCAGTTCCAGGATGCCTTCCGCAACCAGCTGATCAAGCGCTGAAGTGACCTCATCACAGATAATGAGATCGGGCTCTGCCGCCAGCGCCCGGGCAATACAGATCCGCTGCTTCTCGCCGCCCGAGAGCTGCGCCGGGTAGCGGTCGGCGTAATCCGTCGGCAGCTCAATCTGCTCGAGAAGCCGGTTGATGGCCGCTGTTTTTTCCTCACCCTTGAGGCCCAGATAAAACTCCAGCGGCCTGCCGATAATTTCAAAAATCTTCTGCCGGGGATTCAACGCGACATCCGGCATCTGGTAGATCATCTGAATCGCGCGCAGCTGCTCGCGGCCGCGGTTAGCGAGCGCCGGACTCAGCAACTCACCGCGAAAACGAACGCCGCCTGCAAAGGGCGGCAGCAGTCCGGTGATCACCCTGGCGAGGGTGCTCTTGCCGCTTCCTGACTCGCCGACTACCGCAACCGTTTTGCCTTTCTGCACCTTGACTGAGATATCCGACAGCACCACCTCCTCTACCCCCGGGTAGCGGGCGCTCACGCCCGATACTTCGAGCACGGTGTCATCCTTTTCGGAGGCTCCTTTCTCCTCGCGCAGAGAGCGCACTGCCAGCAGGCGGCGTGTGTATTCCTGCTGGGGGTTTTCCAGCAGATCGCGCGCATTGCCCTCCTCGACCAGATTACCGTAACGCAGCACCATGATCCGGTCCGCAAGCTGTGCGACGACAGCGAGGTCATGAGTGATATAGATGGCGGCGACGCCCCTCGCCCTGACCGCCTCCTTGATGGTCGAGAGCACTTCGATCTGGGTGGTCACATCAAGCGCAGTGGTAGGCTCATCGAAGACAATCAGGCGCGGATCGCAGCCCATGGCCATCGCGGTCATTGCGCGCTGCAACTGACCGCCCGAAACCTGATGCGGAAAGCGGTTGCCGATATGATCCGGATCAGGAAGGTCCAGTTGCCGGTAGAGGTCCTTACCGCGGCGTGCGGCGTCCTCTGAACGCATCTTTCCGTGCTGCACCGGTGCTTCGACAAACTGCTCGATCAGGCGGTGCGCCGGGTTGAAGGCGGCGGCCGCGCTTTGCGCGACATAAGATACGCTGTTTCCGCGAATCTCGCGAAGGCGTGAAGGTGAGGCGCCGACGAGTTCCTCACCTTCGAGCACGATCGACCCCGAAATGATACGACAGCCGGGCTTGGTGTAACCCATCGCTGCCAGTCCGTAAGTGGACTTTCCGGCGCCGGATTCACCGATCAGGCCAACGATCTCTCCCTTGTGCAAATCCATGCTGAGCCCATTGACGATCGGTTTCCATTCGCCGTCGATGTCGGCCTCGATCACGAGATCGCGCATGCTGAGTAAAAAATCGCTCACGGAAAACTCCTCCTCGGGGGTTCAAGGCTCACTCCAGGATTCGCGCTGAAGCCTTCGGCGCGGGATACGACTGCACCAAAGGCCTTGTATTTTGCTATAACCCAGACTGGGAGATTACCTTATTCGGGTTTAGCAACAAAGTATCAACTTACGCTCTGGATGAGGCGGGGATATATAGGAGGCAAGATGTAAATGGGTGCTTATCTGCCAGCGCTTCTGGACAGCGTGTCACAGTTATGCCTTAAGAGCCGCAAAACGGCATTCGAAGCCCTTTCATCCCAGATAGACAGCGTCCCGAGGGACAAGGCCGAACAACCTCCGGCAAGCTGTCCCACGGCCGAAAAGTGCCTTCAGGACGCCATTGCGGCGATTCCACCGGATCATGGGCTTGGCGCAATAGCGTCCGCTGCGGCCGTTCGTTCTCCCTGGGAAGAAGCCAGCCGGGGTGTGCCGGAGTTTTTTGCAGGCGGCTATGCCTCCGCCAAGCTGGCGGATGAAACACCACCAGCGAGTGATGACCCCATCCGAATGGGCCTGCTGCTGCAGCGCGCCGAAATCGCTTATCCGGGCCATGCGCACGACGCCGAAGAGTTCTACTTTATTCTAAGCGGCGAGGCGCACTGGCGTATCGATACACAGGAGTTCACCGCCCGGCCCGGTGACCTTATCCACCACACGCCCTGCGCCATCCATGCGATGGAAACCGCTGACGCGCCGCTGCTGGCGTTGTGGATCTGGCGCGGTGAACTCGCCGGGCGCTTCTGGTATGAAAGCGCTCCCGATGTGGACTGTCCGAGGACGTGATCGATCGACCGTAGAAGCGGTTGCCAGTGATCCGGCTTCACCCCCGTGCCGGCGGATCAATGGTGGCACTGAAAATGCCAAGTCCGATATAGGTCAAGCCGCCCACGACCGAAGGCCAGCGGTTGTGGCTGCCGCGGCCCTTGAGATATTGGGTAACAGTTCCCGCCGCGAGGGCAAACAGCGTATCGGTCACGAGGACCATCCCAATAAGGAGCACACCGAGAACAAGAAACTGTGCGGCAGGCTCGCCCCGTGCAGGATCTACGAACTGGGGAAAAAAGGCGAGAAAGAAAATCCCCACCTTGGGGTTGAGGACGTTCACCATCACCGCCTGCCAGAAGGCCCGCCACATATCCCCAGGGGGTCGCTCGGGAACCGTCTCGCGCCCGGCATCGCGCCGGATCAGAAGGTAAATTCCAAGAGCTACCAGGTAAACCGCTCCGGCGTACTTGACCAGTTGAAAAACAACGAGTGAGGACGCCAGAAGCAGGGTCAGGCCAAAGACCGCCAGCAGCACATGCACAAAGGTACCCGCGGCAATCCCCAGCACCGCCACCAGCCCTGAGCGGGCGCCTTGGGCAACGCTGGTCGCCAGGATATAAAAAATCCCGGGCCCCGGCGTTACTCCCAGAACAAACGCGGCTCCCAGGAAAACCCCGAACTGCGGCCAGGGTGGAAGAAGTTCAACCACCGGTCAGCGGCGCCATCACCACCAACTCGCTCCCCTCGGCCAGCGCGGTAGCGCCTCTTTTCGCCTTGGAGACCGCCTCGCCGTCAACGGATACCAGTCCCACCTGGTCGGGTGGAATGCCGAGCGCCCCGACCGCATCATCGACACTGGCGCCCTCGGGCAGTTCGACTGCATCGACAGAGCAGAAATCGATCAGCTGCCCGGTGACCCGGACCTGGATGCGCATCAACTGCTATCCGAGTCCAAGGCGGTTGAGCGTTTCCGTTGTAGGTTCACCAGCCTCGCTCCAGCCCCTCAATGCATAATATTCGGGCAGCATCCGGTCGAGTTCATTGACGCGGCCCTTGGCGGTTCCGCTCGGCGCCGGATCTTTGAGGAGGCGCTCGGGCAGCGTATCGTCCGCCCGGGTCAGGCCGGCCGCGAGATTGAACATCCGCTCAAGGTTCCAGATCCGCTCCCCGCTCTCAATGAGCCGCTCTGCGGTCCAGTCGCCTTCACTGTCGGCGTCCAGTTGGGCCGCAAACTCGGGCGCACCCCAGGCTGCCATGGTGAACATGCACAGGCCGCTTGAATCCACCGCTGCTGTAAAGTCCTGAGAGGTTTTACAAGGCTCAGCCTTGCCTTCTCCGGTCTGGTCATCCATATCCACGTCAAAGGTGTCGTGCTTGAGATGACAGGCCCCGCGGTTGCCGGTGGCGTATCCAAGACCCATGCCCTGCAGCGCTCTTGAGTCATAGCCGGCAAACTCCTGGCCTTTGACGGTCATCGACAGTTCCGGATGGCCGTACTTCTCGCACATCAGCCGTGAGCCCATGCCGAGAATTTCACCGAAGCCCTCCTGCTTGCCGGTTTTCTCGGCCATGATCGTCAGTGCTTCTGCGTTACCGAAGTTCAGCGCAACGCCATCGGTGTCTTCGGTCGTGATGACGCCCATCTCAAAAAGCTCCATGGCCGCCGCCAGGGTCACGCCAAAGGAAATCGGGTCGATTCCGTGCTCGTTCATGAGATACCCGGCAAAGGTACAGGCGTCAATATCATCAACACCCACCACCGGCCCGAAAGCGAATGCCGTTTCGTATTCAAGTCCGCCGGAGGCATGCCAGTACTCTTTGCGGTTCTGGATGGTGAAATGATCTTTCCTGATATGGGCGATCCTGCCGCAGGCGATGGTGCAGCCGAAGCAGGCTTTATTGGTGAGCAGGTTGGTATGGCCCGTTTCATCGGTCTTGAGCATGGCTTTGGCATCGACCTTGTCGTAACCATCAAACTGGACCTGCTGGAAGTTGTTTGTAGGCAGGCCCCCGAACTCCTGCATCGTGTCCATCATGGCATTGGTGCCGTACTTGGTCAGGCCACCGGTCTCCTTGGCCAGAAGATTCTTCATCTCACCGGTGACTTCCATGAATCGCTTCGGATCCTTGACCCGCACACCGCCGGTGCCGCGCACCGCTATCGCTTTAAGGTTCTTCGCGCCCATCACCGTGCCGACACCCGACCGGCCGGCTGCCCGGTGCAGATCGTTGACCACCGCCGCGTAGCGTACACCGCGTTCTCCAGCAATCCCGATGGCTGCAATCTTCAGCATAGGGTTGTGGTGCTGCTTTTTGATCCACTGGTCGGTCTCCCAGACGGTCCTGCCCCAGATCTTGTCTGCACTTGCGAGACTGATCTCGTCTCCCTCGATCAGAAGATAGACGGGCTTTTCTGAACGACCTTCGATCAGCAGAAGATCAAAACCTGCGTACTTGAGCTCGGCACCGAACTTGCCGCCGCTGTTGGAACAGGCGATGGCGCCTGTCAGAGGTCCTTTGGTAATCACGGCATAGCGGCCGCTGGTCGACGCTCCGGTTCCGGTAAGCGGTCCGCTGGCAAAGATCAGCACGTTGTCCGGACCCATGGCATCGGCTTTGGGATCCATGTTTTCCCAGAGATACTTGGTGCCAAGACCCCGTTGACCGATGTAATCGTTGGCCCACTCCATATTCAGGGGCTCGGGAGCAATCTCTCCTGACGTCAGGTTCACCCGAAGTATTTTTCCCTGCCAGCTCATGATGCACCCCCTTGTGCCGCCTGTTGCGCAGAGGCCTGCATACGGCCAACACCGGATGCGCCTGCGTCTACATAGGTAATCGCATCGGTGGGACATGCCGAGGCACACTTCGGGTCACCGCCGCAAAGATCACATTTATCGACCTTGCCGCTGGCCGGATTGAACTCGATGGTGCCAAAGGGACACGCCGCGACACAGGCTTTGCAGCCCACACAGGCTTCCGGACTGACGAGTTTTGCGCCGAGCTGGGTATCAACGGATATGGCCGCTGTCGGGCACGCTTTCATGCACCACGCTTCAACACACTGGGTGCAGGTATACGGCACGGAGATCCGGCCGTGCTCAAACTCAAAAACCCGGATGCGCGACCGTGCCGGGTTGAACTCCCCTTCGTGCTCGAAACTGCACGCCATTTCGCACTGCAGACACCCGGTACAAAGACTGGGCTCCATGTGAAGCATTCGATGCATTACCCGACTCTCCTCCGTGTTTTGGAAACTTGCTATCCCGAAGACCCGACACTGTACCAAAAAAGAATGTCACTGTGATAACGGCCACTGCTGCACAACCCTATAATCCCGCTGCAGGCCAAAGGCCATGACGCCGTATGCTTACCGGTCAAGACGCTTGCCAGGAATTTTCCGATGAAAGCCCTAGTTACCCGCCTTTCAGAGATACTCGATCATCGGGGTCTCATTACCAGCGGCCCCGAGGCAGCGCCTTATCTTGAGGAGCGCCGGGGACGGTTCCGGAGTGAATCCAGTGTCATTACCCGGCCCCGCAACGCAGCTGAAGTCCAGGCGGTAGTGCGGGCCTGCATCGCCGAAAAGGTGTCGCTTGTCCCCCAGGGGGGCAATACCGGCCTTTGCGGAGGCGCTGTGGCGGGGCCCGATCAGGTTATCCTGAGCCTCGAGCGCCTGAAGCAGGTCCGGGGCCTTGATTCCGCCAACAATACGATGACGGTCGAAGCCGGATGCATCCTTGCAGACCTTCAGGCGCATGCGCGCGAGGCCGGCCGCTTTTTCCCGCTCAGCCTGGCCGCAGAAGGCAGCTGCCAGATCGGCGGCAACCTCGCCACCAATGCCGGAGGTATCAACGTGCTCCGCTATGGCAATGCCAGGGACCAGATTCTCGGGCTTGAGGCTGTGATGCCGAGCGGCGAGATGCTTTCAGACCTGCATGGTCTTCGAAAGAACAACACCGGTTATGATCTCAAGCAGCTGCTCATCGGCTCGGAAGGGACGCTCGGCATCATCACCGCAGCGACCCTGAAGCTTTATCCTCACCCCGATCAAAGCGCCACTGCTCTTGCGGCTCTGCGGGATCTTCCGGCCAGCATTGCATTTCTGGGGCAGGCGCAGTCCGGCAGCGGCGGCACCCTGTGCAGTTTCGAGCTGATGCCCCGGATCGGCCTGGAATTTGCCTGTCGCCATGTCACGGGGTGTTCCGAGCCGATGGCGGCTTCGCATGATTGGTATGTGCTGCTCTCCCTGCAGGCAAGCGGCGACGCCATTGATGTCGGGGCTCTCCTTTCACGGATTCTCGAGACGGCATTTGACGCGGGCGAGATCACCGATGCGGTCGTCGCCTCGAGCGAGCAGCAGGCGCAAAGCCTCTGGAAACTGCGCGAAGGCCTGGTTGAGGGCCAGCGTTTCGAAGGCGCAAGCATCAAGCATGACATCTCGGTTCCGGTGTCAAAGGTTCCCGAGTTCATTGACAAGGCATCTGCGGCCGTTGCTGAGCACGTACCCGGCATCCGGCCCTGCCCCTTTGGCCACGTCGGCGACGGCAATATTCATCTCAACCTGTCGCAGCCGGTCGATATGGATGGGCAAGATTTTCTGGCCTTGTGGGATGAGATTAACGACCTGGTGCACGATCAGGTGGCAGACCTGGGTGGCTCCTTCAGCGCCGAGCACGGCGTAGGAATCTCCAAAATCAGCGAGATGCACAAATACAAAGATCCCACCGCCCTTGCTGTGATGGCCGCGATCAAAAGAGCGCTGGATCCTGACAATCTTTTCAATCCCGGAAAAGTGATACCCCTTCCCGATGCCGATTCTCGTTGAGCCGCTGATTCCCGATTCATTTCCCACGGCGCCCACCGAGGTCGTCATCATCGGCGGCGGCATCATCGGTGTCAGTGCAGCGCTTACCCTGGCTGAAAGAGGAATAGCAGTCACGCTCTGCGACAAGGGTGAGATCGGTGCAGAGCAATCCTCCCGCAACTGGGGCTGGTGCCGCCAGCAGGGCCGGGACCCGCGAGAAATGCCGCTCATCATGGAGTCACTGAAACGATGGGGCGCGATGAATCAACGCGTCGGCGCTGATACCGGATTCAAACGCTGCGGCACCCTGTATCTTGCGGACTCTGAAGCGAGTCTGTCGAGACACGGGGAGTGGCTTGAATCGGCAAAACCCTTTGGGATTGACGCGGGGCTGATCAATGCCGATGAAGTGGCCGGCCATCTTCCGGGCGCCGCCCGGGACTGGCATGGCGCCCTCTACTGCCCCTCCGACGGCAAAGCCGAACCGTTTGTCGCCGCTCCAGCGCTGGCACGCTGCGCCCAGAGCAAAGGTGCGGTCATCCTGACCCAGACTGCCGTGCTGGGTCTCGATATCAGCGCGGGCAGCGTTTCCGGAGTGCTGACCGAGAAAGGCCTGATACGAGCCAACGCCGTACTGCTCGCAGCCGGCGCATGGTCACGGCTATTCTGCACGCACGAGCGTCTGCTCCTGCCGCAGCTCAAGGTGCGCTCTTCGGTGCTGCGCACGGACCCCGTGGCCGCCGACCTCAACCCGTGTATCAGCGCCCCGGATTTTTCCATCCGGCTCCGCGCTGACGGCGGCTATACCGTCGCCGCAGGCGCCAACAGCCCGATCTCCTTTGAGCTGACTCCTGACTCCTTCCGCTTCCTTGGACTCTTTGCCAGACTTGCCTGGATGACCAAGCGTTACGCACGCCCCAGGCTCAGCAGCGCCTTTGCCGAGGAATGGCGCCACCACAAAATGGCCGCAACCGGAGACGGTGAGCCCTTTACTGCCCAGCGGGTACTGGATCCCCCGCCGCTCCAGGCCACACTGGACAGCGCCCGCAACGGACTCTTGAAGGACTTTCCGGTGTTTCGGGGGGTGGATGTCGCCCAGCAATGGGCCGGCATGATCGATGTCACACCCGATGCGGTGCCGGTCATCTCAGAAGTCAGCCAACAGCCCGGCTTTTTTATCGCCACCGGATTTTCCGGACACGGATTCGGCATCGGCCCCGCTGCGGGAGAACTCGCCGCGGACCTGGTGATGCACCAGACACCGCTGGTCGATCCCGAACCGTTTCGATTTTCAAGATTCAGCGACGGCTCGCCGATCAATCCGGTTGTCGGGATTTAAGGGCGCCACTCCGACGAAGGCATCAGCGCCCGCACACGCACCTTACTCGCGGAAGCGGTTGATCTCCTCACCATGAAAACGTGCCACCCGGTTCATGGGTGGCAGCGGCTCTTCATAGAAAAAAGCCGGAAGTTCATCATCGGCATCGCTGAACCCGGCGGCCCGATTGAACTCGTGCTCGAGGTGCAAGGTCTCGCCTCCGAGGTCGTTATAGAACGACCCCGGCAGGTCTGTTCCAAGCGCGCTGTTGATGGCTTCGACGATAAAGTCAGAGTTGCTGTCGGTAGCGCCCCGCCCAAAAATACACAGACCCAGGGCATCCGACGCCGCCATCACGCGCTGCGCCTCAAAGCTGGCCGCCACAATCTCCGCTGCATCCATCTCACGGCAGTCCAGTTTCGGAAGGTTCCCGGCGGTATGGTCGGCCCCCTGCGCGCTCATCATCATGGTGATACCCGTGCCCTCGATGACCCTGGGATCGTAGGCGCTGATCGCCTGCTGCTTGATCACCGGTATCCGCGCCGCGCCGTAATGCGCACCAACCCGCGCGGTGCCCTGCGCCCAGAGGCGCCCGTTTTCGGACCCTTTGCGGATCTCCTCGAGGACCTCAAGCATGAAGTTCACATCACCGAATGCACCCTGCCCGACCTCCATCAGCACCGCGATCATGGCGCCGACTTCGATCGTATCGATCCCGAGATCATTGGCGACAAAGTTGACCCGGGCCATCTCATCAGGGTCGGTCAGGCCGCAATTGGTACCCATCAGCCCGATCGTTTCGTACTCAACAGGCGAGGCGATCTCCTTGCCATCGCTGTCGACGTAAACATTGCTGCACTCGATGGTGCAGCCCGGCATGCAGGCGTGTGCGGTCTCGCCGCCGCGCTCCAGATTCTGCTCGCGGATAAATTCGCCGCCCATCCGCATGACCTCCTGATCCGGATCAACCAGCTGGCCACTGGTGAAATTCCTGACCGGCAGCCCTCCGAGATAGTTCTGCACATCCGCCATCAGGGCAGTGCCGAAGGTCTTCATGTTCTGCGCAATCTCGTCTTCCTCGAGAAGCGCGTTGTACTGCTTGACGGCACCAATCACTTTCTTCCGGTCATGGAGTTTCGGCATCTTGTTGAGGTCCAGCACGATGGCTTTCACTTTCTTCACACCCATCACGGCTCCAACCCCGCCGCGCGCCGCAAGTCGCGACGGCCGAAGATCGGTGTCGCTGAAGGAGATTCCCGAAAGCAGGCCGAGGTACTCACCTACCGGACCGCAGATGCCGAGGCTGACCTTTTTGCCGAACCGCTCATGCAGCTTCGCAGCGCATTCGAAATTCGAAAGCCCCATCAGGTCGTCGGCCGGAGAAAAACTGACCTCACCCTTAAGCGAGATGTGCATCACGCTCCAGTCATCGGCCGCGCCGTTAAGGGTAAAGCCCGCGAGACCCAGCTGCCCGAGGGCAAAGCCAAAGGTGCCCCCCGCATTGGCCTCCTTGATACCGCCGGTGAGCGGGCTGCGACAGCCGACGCTGATACGGTTGGCGTTGGAGAAGTTGGTTCCCGCGAAAGGTCCCACCGAGAAGATCAGGGGATTGTCCCGCGACAGCGGCTCGACCCTGGCCGCACCGCACGCGACCAATTCGCGGGCGATGAAGTACCGTCCTCCCCGTGCGATCTTCTCGCCGGTAAAGGTCTGCCGTTCTACCTTCTGGTCTGCAAGCTGAATATGCAGATACTCTCTCATACGCTCTCCTTTATTCTCCCCGGCTGCGCCCGGCTCAGTGCCGGATGGCTCGCCACACCAGCGGCACCGTCACTGCAGCAAGTGCAATTTTGAAAATTTCTGCAGCGATAAACGGTGTCAGGCCAAAGGTCACCGCCTTATCCATACCGATCAGCACTCCCAGCCAGACAACGCCGGGGGCGAAGATCAGAATCTCGCCGACCAGCATCACACCCAGCATTGTCACGGCAGTCCGGCTCCAGCCCCGCTCAGCCAGCAGGCCGCAGACGCCCATGGCCAGCACAAACCCGAACAGATAACCTCCCGTGGGGCCCATCAGGTAAGCAATTCCGGCACCCTTGGCGAACACCGGAAGACCCAAAGCTCCCTCAATAAGATAAAGGGCGCCGGTCGCGAATCCAAGGCGCGGGCCGTAAGCGATGCCGAGCAGCAGCACGACGAAGGTCTGCATGGTCATCGGTACCGGCCAGAACGGCACCTGGACCTTTGCCGAGACCGCCAGCAGAACCGTTCCCGCGACGACGAGAACTGCCTGCGCCGTGCGCGAATCACGCGCCAGCGGCCAGATTTCCTGAGCAAGTGTGGTTTGCATGGGGGGTCCTCTTGGTTATACCGGTTAAGGTGAGATCACACGCCGGCCTTCAGTTAATCCGAACAATGCTTCGCGGTGCGAGCACCGGGGCCGTATTCTCGGTTTCCGCCTGTATTCTGTCAAAAACGTCTCCAATTTCCACAGGCTGCCGAAGGAAACTTCAGGGCTACCCTTGTAAAGCATCGAGGTACTGGCCCACAAAATCGAATCCGGCCTCACGTGAGAACGCGTCGCTGAGCTGGCGGGTTAGCGGGCCGGGAACGCCATGCCCATCCAGCATCGTACCGTCATAGGAGCGCACCGGACAGATACAAAAACTCGTGGAGGTGATAAACGCTTCATCGGCATCGTGTGCCTGCTCCAAAGAAATGTCGGTCTCACGTACCGGGATGCCTTCGGCTTCGGCGAGTTCAAGCACAACAGCACGGCTCACGCCGGGGAGCACATAATCCACGTTCGCCGTCAGCAGTTCACCATTTTTGACGAAAAAAATATTGCTGCCGATACCTTCGGAGACAAAACCACGCGTATCCAGCAGTATGGCCCACGCATGAGTGGAGCGGTCGCGGACTTCAAGATCCGCCATCACCAGATTGAGATAATTGTGGCTCTTGATATTGGGGTCAAGACTCTCCGGCGGAACCCGGCGCAGCGACGGGGTGAAGATGTCGAGCCCGTCGCGCAGCAGGGGCGCGCGAGCCCGAAGCGGCAGGGGCGTGCATTCAACGATCACGGTTGCGCCACTGCTCTGCCACAGTTCACCCCCGACAACGTTCAGGCCGCGGGTGACCCGCTGCAGGACCCAGTAATCTTCTCCGGGAGCCAGCAACGGAGAATTTTGCGCCACGGTCTCGCGCGTAATCTGCGTCATCTCCTCCGGGGTCAGCCCCGGGTCAATGGACGCCTTTTCCAGAGACTGGTACAGCCTGTCGATATGCGCCTTAAGCCGGAAGATCTCTCCGGCAAAGGTCCGCTCGGCATCGAACACCGCGTCACCGAGGTTAAAGCCGCGGTCCCTGAACGAGATGCAGACCTTGGATTCCGGCAGGAATTGTCCGTTGAAATAGGCGATCCGCTCTGTCATGTCGGGCAGCGCATCTCTTAAGACGATGTGGCCGGCGCCAGGAATTCAAAGCCCCCCTCGGCCGCAGCATCCATCAGCCAGCGGGCCAGATGGTCGGCAAAGCTGCGCCGCACCACAATATCGAGGGCTTCTCCACGGGGGTCATCGCCGGCATAAATCAAGACCACATTGGCGTGGGCAATGACGGTCTGGGCGCACGCCCCCGCTCGGAAAGCCCGCGGATGCAGATCCAAAGGGCACGCGGAAGCCAACACATCCCGCCAGCCGTCTCCGCCGACCCGAAATACCGTCTGCCCGCCCGAGACCTCGGTCAGGGCGTGATGAAGCGGAACAAGCCGTTGCCCAAGGTCGCGAGTGCTGTCCTGGTCCTTCGGGCCGATCAGCAGCCACTCGTCCGGGGCCAACCAGCACGCGCCCCAGTTGTCTTTAGATGCGCAGGTATTGGGATCAACCGGCAGTGAAATCCCGATCGTGTGCGCCACCGCTTCGGTGAAACCGGCGTCCGCCGGATCGCCCCTCAGATTAATGTGTGTCCTGAAAGGACGCTCCTGAATCCAGAACGACGCCTGTGCGGCCACACCCGGACCGTGGATGGGGGTCTCGATTTCAATCAGCGGGGACTGCCTGAAACTCATTTCATTAATAAGGGAGGTTGTGCGGCATGCCGGCCAGGCGCATTCAGCACGCAGGCTGTATCCCGGCAGCCGGAGGCAGGCCGAGCAAGGCCCGCGCCGCTTCGGGACCGGCCGGATGGCGGTCGTATTCAGCCGCCACGTCGGTGATGAGTCGGACCAGTGCTGCGTTATTGGGCGCCAGCGTATCCTTGCCCAGTTTGACATTGTCCTCGAACCCGGTTCGTGCGTGTCCGCCCATCTCCAGGGCCCACTTGTTGACCTCGAACTGGTGACGGCCGATACCCATCGCCGACCAGGTGGCATCGGCGGCGAGCGTACTCAGTTCGTCGACCAGGAATTCCAGTAGTTTCCGCCGCGTCGGCATCGCGCCTGGAATTCCGGTAACGAACTGCACATGAAGCGGTGTCGGAATCTTTCCTTCCTGCGCCAGTCTCACCGCGTTGTACAGCATCGCGACATCAAAAACTTCCACCTCAGGCTTCACAGCATGCTCCCTCATGCTCTCGGCAAGAGATTCAATCAGCGCCGGAGGATTTTCATAAATTATGGTCGGGAAATTGACCGATCCCGTCGCCAGCGACGCCATATCCGGCTTAAGATGCAGCATCGCGCCGCGTTGATCTGCTTCGCGGCCACGGCCGCCGGTAGAGAACTGGATAATCATTCCGGGGCAGTGCTTTTTGACACCCTCCTGCACTTCGGCAAAAAGTTCCGGATCGGAGGATGGGTTTTCTTCTTTGTCCCGCACATGGATATGCACCAGAGACGAGCCCGCCTCAAAGGCTTCGTGGGTGGATTCGATCTGCTCCTGAGGCGTTACCGGAAGCGCCGGGTTATCTTTTTTCCCCGGCTGCGAACCGGTGATGGCGGTCGTGATAACGATCGGTTTGCTCATGATTTGGCACGCTGGTTTTCCGGATCAAGGAACACCGGCTCACAAATGGTAGCAGGTACCACCGAGCCATTCATCAACTGCGCAAAAATCCTTGCGCCCATTCTGGAAAGGCCGCCCTTGACCAGGGCCAGTGCGATCGAACGGCCGAGATTGGCACTGTAGTAACTGGACGAAACATGGCCGATCATGGGTACCGGCCGCTCCGTCTGGGGCGCATTGACCAGTTGAGCCCCCTCGGGCAGCACCCGGGTGGGGTCTTCCGTCTTGAGACCGACCAGTTGTTTGCGGTTCGGCCGATCCGTGTCAGAGCGGCAGAGCGAACGCTTGCCGATGAAATCCTTTTTCCCGGAGACAATCCAGTCCATCCCGAGATCAACCGGCGTCACTGAACCGTCGGTATCCTGACCCACAATGACATAACCCTTCTCGGCCCGCAGCACATGCATCGCCTCGGTGCCATAGGGTGTGATGTCATAGTCCCGGCCGGCTGTCATGATCGCTTGCCACAGCGCGAGCCCCTGATTGGCGTCGACACTGATCTCGAAGGCGAGTTCGCCGCTGAAACTGATACGGCTGACCCGGGCAGGAATTCCGCCAACCTGACCGGCCTGCATGCTCATAAACGGAAATGTGCCGGTATCCAGATCAAGGTCACATCCTGCCGCCTTGAGTACGGTTCGCGAATCAGGCCCGGCCACACTCATCACGCTCCACTGGTCAGTGACCGAGGTCAGGTACACCTTGAGATAGGGCCACTCGGTCTGCAGCCAGCGCTCCATCCAGGCCATGACCGCGGCTGCCCCGCCGGTCGTGGTCGTCATCAGGTAATGGCCGGGGGCGAGACAGCTTGTAACGCCGTCGTCCATGACCATGCCGTCTTCACCCAGCATGAATCCGTAGCGGCAGCGGCCCGGCTGCAGGTTATCCCAGTTGTTGGTGTACAGCAGGTTGAGAAATTCCGCGGCATCGGGACCGCGGATATCAATCTTGCCGAGGGTCGATGCGTCGAGCACGCCGACACCGTTTCGCGTAGCGAGACACTCGCGGTTCACTGCCGCGTGCATATCCTCGCCTTCGCGGGGATAAAACCAGGGCCGCTTCCACTGTCCCACGTCTTCAAACTCGGCGCCGCGGCGCACATGCCATGCGTGGATCGCGGTTTTGCGGACCGGATCAAAAAACTGTTCGCCGAGCGTCCGGCCCGCCACCGCACCGAAGGTCACCGGGGTGTAATTCGGGCGGAACGTTGTGGTTCCCACCTCGCCCGGTGATTTCCCCAGGGCCCCGGCCAGGATCGCGAGCCCGTTGATGTTGCCGAGTTTGCCCTGATCGGTGCCGAAGCCCAGAGCCGTATAGCGCTTGACGTGTTCAATGGACCGGTAACCCTCGCGTGCGGCGAGGCGGATATCGGCCGCGGTCGTATCGTTCTGGAAATCGAGAAATTTCTTCACGCCATCTCCCGAAAGCGTTCCGGCGGGCACTTCCCAAAGGGCCTGCAACGGTGCTTCATCTATCTCCTCGGTGGCCGGGATATCAACATAGCCCCCCGGCCAGCCGCTTTGCGCCGCCGCGCTGATGCCGGCATCCGCGCCTTCATGCAGACATGCTGAGAGAGTGAAACTCCCCCGGCAGGCGCCCGCCGAGCGCTCCGCCTGTACCGACGGCCCGGGCACAAAGCACGCGTGGGCTTCGTCATACCGGGGTCGCCCGCCTGACTGCGAGTGCAGATGCACCGCAGGACTCCAGCCGCCGGACATCGCCAGCACCTGGCAGTCCACAAGGCCCTTGTGCGACAGAATGTCGTCACCGCCAGGCGAAAGTGTTGCAAGTTCGATCTGCTGAAGTCCCTGCAGCCCGGAGCGGACAGCGGGCACAACGGATCCCGGATAAACAGGTATCCCATGTGCTGAGACCGCGGCCAGCACGCTGGCGCCGGGTTTTTCCCTGGCGTCAACAACGGCTCTCACGTCCATCCCGGCCGAGACCATGTCGAGCGCCGCCTGATAGCCCGAGTCATTGTTGGTAAAAACGGCGCCGCTGCGCCCGGGGGCAAGCGCATACCGGCGGATATAGGTGCTCACGGCGGACGCGAGCATCACCCCGGGGGTGTCATTGCCATCAAAGACGAGGGGCCGCTCTATCGCACCCGTCGCAATCACCACCTGCTTCGCCCGTACCCGCCACAGCCTTTCGCGGCTCAATCTGGAATCGGACTGTCCGGGCCCGACGTGGTCGGTCCGGCGTTCGTTGACCACCAGGAAGTTGTGATCGTAGTAGCCGCTCACGGTGGCCCGGGTCAGCACGGTGACTTCCGGACAGGACTTGAGTTCCGCCTCGAGTTCCGAGACCCACTCAGGACCGCTACCGCCTCCGATCGCGGCTGGCGCGTGCAGCAGGCTGCCGCCGAGCTGTGCCTGTTCGTCGACCAGCATCACGCGGGCGCCGGCTCGCGCGGCTCCCAGCGCGGCGACAAGACCCGCGGGACCGGCACCGGCAATAAAGACATCGCAATGCGCATGGCGCTTGTCGTAATGATCCGGGTCAGGCAGCGACGGCGCATGGCCCAGACCGGCGGCGTGGCGGATATGATGCTCGTAACGCAGCCACGCAAAGCGTGGCCACATGAATGTCTTGTAGTAAAAACCTGCCGGCAGCAGCCGCGACAGCCGGTTGTTGATCGCGCCGATATCAAAAGCAAGATTCGGCCAGCCGTTCACAGTGCGGGCAGTGAGGCCCTCGTACAGTTCAACCTGGGTCGCCCTCAGATTGGGGGTGCGGTAGGCCCCCTCGCCCACCTGCACCAGTGCATTGGGCTCCTCGGCGCCTGCCCCCACCACGCCCCGGGGCCGATGGTATTTAAAGCTCCGGCCAAACAGCCGAACGCCCTGGGCGAGCAGCGCGGAAGCGAGGGTATCGCCGGGGTGGCCGGAGTAATCCCTGCCGTTGAACTTAAAATGGATTCGCCGCGAACGGTCGATGAGTCCGCCCCTTTCCAGCCGCCGGGCGGTACTCACTCGACACTCCCTGACGGCCGCTCCCCTGGGCGATATACCGCCAGGACCGCGTAACTGACGGTGTCACGCAGGACGTTGAACCACCTGCGGCAACCCGCCGTGTGACACCACTGCTCGGCGTGGACCCCTTTGCTGTTGGCCCGGTTGAAAAGGTAGTCGGCCCACTGCTCGTCAGTCAGGGTATCCGGACTTTCCGGGCGGACGATATGCGCTTCGCCGCCGTATTGAAACTCTTGCTGATCACGCGCTCCGCACCACGGGCATTCGATTTGCAGCATCGGAAATTCCTCAAGCCGGCGCTAGTGCGCGACTCCGGCTGCACCGTGTTCATCAATCAGCGCGCCCGTTGTGAACCGTTCAAGGTCAAAGGCCGCGTTCAGCGCATGCGGTTCATCCTGCGCTACGGTGTGTGCAAAAACCCACCCTGATCCCGGTGTGGCTTTAAAGCCCCCGGTGCCCCAGCCGCAGTTGAAATAAAGCCCTTTGACAGGCGTTTTTGAAATGATCGGGCAGGCGTCGGGGCAGACATCGACGATGCCGCCCCACTGGCGCAGCATCCGTACCCGGCTGAAGACCGGAAAAAGTTCCACGATGGCTGCGACGTTGCCCTCGATAATCGAAAAACTGCCGCGCTGGCCGTAGCCGGTATAGGCATCAATCCCGGCGCCGATCACCAGTTCACCCTTGTCTGACTGACTGACGTAACCGTGTACCGCGTTGGACATAATGACGGTGTCGAGCACGGGCTTGAGCGGCTCGGAGACCAGCGCCTGCAGCGGATGACTCTCTACCGGAAAACGCAGCTCGGCCATATCCGCGAGGACGCTGGCGTGCCCGGCCACCACCACGGCCACTTTGCGAGCACCGATTAATCCGCGGGTGGTCTCAACGCCGCAGACCGCGCCGTTTTCCCGGCGGATACCGGTAACCTCGCAGTTCTGAATGATGTCGACACCACGGGCATCGGCTGCCCGGGCGAATCCCCAGGCCACGGCATCATGGCGCGCAACACCGCCGCGCGGCTGGAAGGATGCGCCGAGCACGGGATATCTGGCCTCGCTTGACACATTCATCGCCGGCACTTTCGCCTTGATCTCGGCAGGCGTCAGGATCTCGCTGTCGATACCGTTCAGCCGGTTGGCATTGGAGCGCCGATAGATGTCACGCATATCCTGCAGCGTGTGGCCGAGGTTCATCACCCCCCGCTGGCTGAACATGACGTTGAAGTTAAGCTCCTGGCTCAGCCCCTCCCACAGCTGCAGGGACTTTTCGTACAGGTGGGCGGCTTCGTCCCAGAGGTAGTTGGAACGGACAATCGTCGTGTTACGGCCGGTGTTGCCGCCACCGATCCAGCCTTTCTCCAGCACCGCAATCCTTCCGACATCGTGCTCGGCAGCAAGGTAATAGGCGGTCGCGAGTCCATGGCCTCCCCCACCGGCCACAATCACATCATAGGACGCCGCCGGGTCAGGGCTGCGCCAGGCTTCCGACCAGTCCTGGTGATAACTGACCGCATTACGGGCCAGGCTGAAAATGGAATAACGGTTCCTTCTCACACTACTCCTGATGCCGCCCCCGAACCAGGGCCAAAGGCGGCATGAACACAGCTGCCTTCAATAAAGGCAGGTCGATGAATTCCCTTAGGTTTCCCGATAGACCGGGAAACGGATACACAACTCCTTAACCTGCTCCCGGGTTGCATCCACAACCGACTCGTCTCCCATATTATCCAGAATGTCGCAGATCCAGTTGGCGATCTGCGCCATCTCGGCCTCTTTGAAGCCCCGGGTCGTTCCCGCGGGAGAGCCGATACGCAGGCCGCTGGTGACGAACGGCGACTGCGGGTCATTGGGAACCGAGTTCTTGTTGGCGGTAATGTTGGCACGGCCAAGCGCTGCATCCGCGTCCTTCCCGGTGATTCCCTTGTCGATAAGATCCAGCAGGAACAGATGATTGACGGTACCGCCGGACACAACGCTGTAGCCGCGGTCGATAAAGACTTTGGCCATCGCCTGCGCGTTGGCAATCACCTGTTCACCGTAGGCCTTGAACTCAGGCTGCAGTGCCTCGAGGAAGGCAACGGCCTTTCCGGCAATCGCGTGCATCAGGGGGCCGCCCTGGGTGCCCGGGAACACCAGCGAAGCCAGTTTCTTCTCAATTTCGGGGTTTGACCGGGCCATGATCATGCCGCCGCGGGCCCCGCGAAGGGTTTTGTGCGTGGTACAGGTCGTGACATCCGCAATCGACACGGGGCTGGGATAAAGGCCCACGGCGACGAGGCCCGTCACATGCGCCATGTCAGCGACGAGGTAAGCGCCAACGCTGTCGGCGATTTCCCGGAACCGCTGCCAGTCAAGCGCCATGCTGTACGCCGAGAACCCGGCGACCACCATCTTGGGCTGGTGCTCCTGGGCGAGCCGCCCCACCTCGTCGTAGTCAATCTCACCGGTATCGGTATTAAGGCCGTACTGCACAGCGTTATAGAGTTTTCCTGAGAAGTTGACCGCGGCACCGTGCGTGAGATGCCCGCCGTGCGCCAGGCTCATTCCGAGCACCGTATCCCCGGGATTCAGCAGGGCCATGTAGACAGCCGCGTTGGCTCCGGATCCGGAGTGCGGCTGCACGTTGACGTAATCAGCGCCGAACAGTTCCTTGGCCCGGTCAATCGCCAGCTGCTCGGCGACATCGACAAACTCACAACCGCCGTAGTAGCGCTTTCCCGGATACCCCTCGGCATACTTGTTGGTCAGCACGGTGCCCTGGGCCTCAAGCACGCGCGGGCTGGTGTAGTTCTCTGAAGCAATCAGTTCAATATGCTCTTCCTGGCGTCGGCGCTCGTTCTGGATCGCCTCCCAGAGTTCGGGGTCAAAGCCTGCAATCGTATCTTTGCTGCTATACATAATTTTCTCAGGTAGTGCCTGTCGTTAAATGGAATCGGGGAATCTCGGCCGGGCTCTGCCGGGCCGGGGATTCTACCGGAGGATGACGCCCAAACCCAACCACAAGTCAGGGGGTTATTGGCCGGCGGCTAACGCTCGGATGCGCCTTCCCAAGCAATGAGGCTCTGCAGGGAGCGGCCGCCGTGATAGCGCAACTGTTCCGGAGGATAACACCACTGAGTGCCGACCGGGCAGGCCAGGCGTGAATGGCACTGAACCCCGCAGCCGCCGGGGTCTGACAGGCGCTGGTCGGTGCACAGCCCCCGGTTCATCGGGGCATCTTGTCTGACCGCGCCTGCCGCGCAGGCCGGTACACACGGCTGATCATGGCAGGTGTCGCAGGGCGAGGCTGTCGTTGCGAGTTCGGTTAATGGTAGAACAGCCGTCGTCAGAAACGCGGCGCGAAACGCAAACCAGGGCCCGAAGAGCGGACTGATATCGAGGCCCAGCGGCGCAGGCGCCGACCATCCGGCCCAGCGGCCGAGCTGCTGAAGGGGAATCAGCGCATCCCCGGGGTAGAGCAGACGCGGCCTGGTATCTTCCCAGAAGCGCTCAGCCACCTCGGCAACGGCCTGGCGCGAAACAGCATCGAAAGGATCGGGGTCGGACAGGTCCTGCTCACCCATCCAGTCCCACAGTGCGGAGCCGCCCATACCCAGAAGCACCAGCCGCTCTCCCGGTATCCGCGGAATCCGGGTCCGGTCCCAGGCCGCTGCGAGATCTCCGGGGAAAGCGCGTACATCAAGCACGGCTCTCAGGTTAAAGCCACGCCGCTCAAGCCATTGCCCGCCCTCGGCAAAGGCGTCGTTACTGATTTCTGTCATGATTGCGTGCCTGGTGGGTCCAAAAATTTATCGCGAGTTGGCGCCCTGCTATAGTCAATCTTACGCAAATTGCCTGCCCTTTACAGAATACGAAAGTGTCTACCTGTGTGATTCATGGTCACCGCGGGGCCCGCGGTCTTGCGCCGGAAAATACCCTGGCGGGGTTTGCATGCGCCTGCGGGATCGGTGTGGATGGGATTGAACTTGATGTCCTGATCAGCGCGGATGAGCGTGTCGTGATCCATCATGATCCCCGCCTTAACACGGAACTGTGTCGCGACAGCAGCGGCGAGTGGCTCGAGGGTACCACACCCCTTATCCGGGAACTGACCGGGGAACAGCTGAAGACCTTTGACGTCGGAGCGATCCGGCCCGGTTCCTCTCAGCAATCACGCTTTGCTTCACGGCAAAGTGTGCCGGGAGAGACGATACCCCTGCTCTCGGATCTTGCACGCTGGTGGCAGAGCCTGCATCCCCGCCGACCGCTGCTCAATATCGAACTGAAATCAGATCCGCGGCATCCTGATCAAAGCCCGGAACCGCCCGACTACGCCCGTATTGTTGTCAATGAACTTAAAAAATGGAATCTCGCGGGTGAAGTGTGGCTGCAGGCATTTGACTGGCGGGTGCTTCAGGAGATTCAGCGCCTTGCCGATGATGTCTGTACAGGCTACCTCAGCAGTGAACGCGAGCATGATGCGACAGTGCGGGATGACAGTGAATCGCCGTGGCTTGCCGGGTTTGATCCCACTCATTTTGGTGCCAGTCTGCCCAAGGCCGTCAAAGCCGCCGGAGGCCGATTCTGGGGTCCGGCCTTTGCAGATCTTTCCAAAGACCGCGTGCTTGAGGCGCAGGCGCTTGGGCTTGGCGTGCATACCTGGACGCTGAATGAAGACGAGGATTTCCGGGGCGCATTGAGACTCGGCGTCAACGGGATCACCACCGACTATCCGGACCGGGCGCAGGCGGTATTTCGCGCCGCCGGTCTTGCGGTCGCGCCGCCCTGCACAGCGGCCGAACCTGCTGCGGTGGCTGAGGGATGAGCGAGCCTCTGTTAAGTGTTCGCGATCTTCGGCTGGTCTTTCGTATGGCGACCGGCGAAATCGAGGCGCTTCATGGCGTTGATTTTGATATCGACCCGGGCAGCACGGTGGCGCTGGTCGGTGAGTCGGGTTCCGGTAAATCTGTCACTGCCCAGGCGATCATGGGCATTCTGCCGGGCAACGCCCGGATCACTTCCGGGCAACTGATCTTCAACGACCCTGCCAGCGGCGCCCGCACCGATATTGCGTCACTGCCCGCGGAAAGCCCTGAGCTTCAGGCGATCCGCGGCGCCAGGATATCGATTATTTTCCAGGAACCGATGGTCTCGCTCTCACCACTGCATACCGTCGGCGACCAGGTCAGTGAAGCGTTGTTCCTGCATCATGCTGTGAGTCGGGCACAAGGCATGGAGCAGACCGAAGCCATGCTGGAAATGGTGGGCTTTCCCAACCCGGCGCGGGCCCTTAGGACCTACCCGTTCGAGCTTTCAGGGGGGCTGCGGCAGCGGGCGATGATTGCGATGGCGCTGGTCTGCCGCCCTTCCCTGCTGATTGCTGACGAGCCGACAACGGCTCTCGACGTCACGGTCCAGGCGCAGATTCTCAATCTGATCCGGGATCTTCAGGCAGAGCTCAAGATGGCTTTGCTGCTGATCACCCACGACCTCGGCGTTGTGGCCAATATGGCCCAGACCGTGGTTGTGATGTATCACGGCCGTATTGTCGAAAGGGGAGCCGCGGCCGAGCTTTTTTCTGAACCCGGCCACCCTTACCTTCGCGCTCTTTTCAAGGCGGTGCCGCGCTTTGGTATGGAGCGCAGCGAGCGCCTGGTGCCGGTAAGGGCCATCGAGCACGAACTCGGTGAACACTTTCAAACGCCGGCCTCCGCCACCGCGCATGGTGAGGCGCTGCTTGATGTGCGTCATCTTTGCAAGTCCTTCACGATCAGAGGCACAGGACTTTTTGGACGAAATGAGTCCACCGAGGTGAAAGCGGTAGACGATGTCAGCTTTGCCATCCAGCGCGGTGAATGCCTCGGTCTTGTCGGTGAAAGCGGATGCGGCAAAACCACCGTCAGCAAGATCCTGATGCGGGCCTTAAGCCCCGACTCCGGGTCGGTGGAATATCATGACCAGGGCGAAGCGCTCGATCTGCTCAGCCTTGATGACGAGGCCATGATGGCGATGCGCTGCAAGATGCAGTTGATCTTTCAGGACCCGTTCAGTTCGCTCAGCCCGCGGATGACGGTATTCGATATCGTGCGCGAGCCGCTCGTGATTCATCAGCGCGGTGACACCGCAAGCCAGCGGGAACTGGTCCAGGAACTGATGCGTCTGGTCGGTCTTGATCCGCGGTTTTTGAGCCGCTACCCGCATAGTTTCTCAGGCGGGCAGCGCCAGCGGATCAGTATCGCGCGGGCACTGGCGCTGCAACCGCAGTTGCTGATCTGCGATGAACCGGTATCGGCGCTGGATGTATCGATTCAGGCGCAGGTGCTGAATCTGCTGAAGGATCTTAAATCCGAGCTCGGCCTCACCTATCTTTTTATTTCCCATAACCTCGCGGTGATCGACTACATCGCCGACCGGGTGGCCGTGATGCACCGTGGGCGCCTCGTCGAGATCGCCTCGCGTGACCAGCTCTTTTCCCGCGCGGCGCATCCCTATACCCGGTCCCTGCTTCAGGCCGTGCCGCATCCTGATCTTGCCAGACCGCTTGATTTCGCGGCGATCACCGCTTCCGGAGGAAGCGATCCAGACCAGTGGCCGGCGGCGTTCCAGCTGGATGCGGGCAGTTCAGCAGAGTGGCTCGACCTTGGCCAGGGACATCGTGTCCGGGCCCGCGCCAATGCCAACCCAGGAGAAATCGTCCAGTGAGAGTTTTCAGCCTCGCCTGTCTTGCGCTCGTAACCAGCCTGATCGGCAGCCCGGCAATAGCCGAATCGCCTTTGCTTGTCGAGCGGGTCGGCGCAGGAGCCCTGCCGCCGGTGGCTGAACGGCTGCCGCAAACACCTATGGTGACCGACCTTGCCGCAATGGGACGCGAGGCGGGGCGCCCCGGCGGGGATATCAGCCTGCTGATGGCGCGCAGCAAAGATACCCGGATGCTCACGGTTTACGGTTATGCACGGCTGGTGGGATTCACCCCCGAGCTCAGCCTTCAGCCTGATATCGCGCTTAAGGTCGATAACGAAGGCGGCCAGAGTTTCACCTTTCACCTGCGACCCGGGCATCGCTGGTCGGATGGCCAGCCCTTCACTACCGAAGACTTCCGTTACTACTGGGAGGACATGGCACTCAACGAGTTTCTCTCTCCTTTTGGCCCACCGGAGGCGCTGCTGGTCAACGGCGAGCCGCCCAGGGTTGAGGTCATCGACCGTCACACGATCCGCTACCAGTGGCCGGCGCCCAATCCCCTCTTTCTCCCTTCGCTCGCCGGGGCGCGGCCGCTTTACATCTATGCCCCGGCGCATTACCTGAAACAGTTTCATGCAGGCTACGTGGATGAAGACAAGCTGAAAGCAATGGTCGAGGAGGCGGGCGTTCGAAACTGGGCGGGCCTGCATACCCGCTATGGGCATCAGTACAAGTTTGATAATCCGGATTTGCCCACGCTGCAGCCCTGGCTGTGCGTCACCCCGGCTCCTTCAGAGCGGTTTATCTTCGAACGTAACCCCTATTTTCATCGTGTGGATACAAAGGGGCAGCAGCTCCCCTACCTCGACCGGGTCGTCGTCAACATTGCAAGTTCGGGCCTGATTCCGGCCAAGACCGGGGCCGGCGAATCCGACCTGCAGGGCCGGTACCTGCGGCTCGATAACTATCCCTTCCTGATGGAAGGCGGTGAAAGAAACAACTTTGTGGTCCGGCTCTGGCAGATGGGCATCGGCTCGCAGATGGCTATCTACCCGAACCTCAACGCCAATGACGATACCTGGCGCGGACTCATGCGCGATGTGCGGTTCCGGCGCGCGCTTTCGCTGGGGGTGGACCGTGACGAGATCAACCAGGTGATTTACTTTGGACTGGTCCACCCGAGCGCCAACACCGTCCTGCCGCAGAGCCCGCTGTTTCGTCAGGAATATGCGGACGCCTGGGTCCAGTTTGACCTCAGTGGCGCCAATGCGCTGCTCGACGAGATCGGCCTCAGCCAGCGCAACGACGAGAACCTGCGGCTGCTGCCGGATGGCCGGCCGATGGAGATCGTGGTGCATTCTGCCGGGGAGAGCACGGAACAGACCGACCTCCTTGAACTCATTCATGATAACTGGCTCAAGATGGGCATCAAGATCCACACCAAGCCCTCACAGCGCGAGGTGTTTCGCGAGCGGCTCTACTCCGGAGAGGCACTGATGTCGATCTGGACGGGGCTGGACAACGGCCTGCCGACAGCTGATACCCCGCCGACAGAACTTGCCCCGACCAACCAGACGCAGCCGCAGTGGCCTGTCTGGGGTCAGTATTTCGAAACCGCCGGGCTGACGGGCAGTACACCGGATATGCCGGAAGTCGCCGAGCTTGCAACCCTGCTGCAGCAATGGCGCAGCGCCTCGGATTCACAGCTACGTCATGAAGTCTGGCAGCGGATGCTCGCAATTCATGCGGACCAGGTCTTCAGCATCGGCACCGTCAACGCCGTGCCGCAACCCATCGTGGTAAACGCCCGCTTGCGCAATGTGCCCGAGGAAGGCATCTATGCCTGGGCGCCGGGAGCGTACTTCGGTATGTACCGGCCCGATACCTTCTGGCTTGAGCCCTGAGTCGCTAACGCGATCTTCTGCCCATGCTCCGGTACACCATCAGGCGGCTTCTGACCATGATCCCCACGCTGATTGCGATCAGTGTGATTGTGTTTGTGATCATCCAGCTGCCTCCGGGTGATTACCTCGAGAGCCACATCGCCACGATGCAGGCGCAGGGCGAGAACGTCGATCAGAAGAAGATCGCCTTTTTGCGCGAGCAATACGGCCTTGACCAGCCCATGTGGAAACAGTACCTGACCTGGGCAGCGGGCTTTGTTCAGGGGGATCTCGGCTACTCTTTTGAATATGATCTGCCGGTCACCGAGGTGGTGGGCGACCGGATGTTCCTGACCATCCTGATATCCGTCGTCACCATCGTCTTTACCTGGCTGATTGCATTTCCGATCGGAATCTACTCGGCCACGCACCAGTACAGCTGGGGAGACTACGGCCTCACCTTTATTGGTTTTATCGGGCTCGCAACCCCCAATTTCCTGCTGGCGCTGGTCATGCTGTATCTCGCCAATGTGTATTTCGGCACCTCGATCGGGGGTCTCATGGACTCTCAGTTCATTGACCAGCCGTGGAGCACAGCCAAGCTGCTTTCAGTGCTCGAGCATCTTTGGATTCCCGTCGTCGTGATTGGCACCTCGGGTACGGCTGCCATGATCCGCCGGCTTCGCGCCAATCTGCTCGACGAGCTGGAAAAGCAGTACGTGACGACCGGCCGTGCCAAGGGACTGCCGCCCGGCAAGCTGCTGCGCAAGTATCCGCTGCGCATGGCGCTCAATTTCTTTGTGGCTGACATCGGCAATCTGCTGCCCGGGATCATCTCCGGCGCAGAGGTGGTTGCCGTGGTGCTTTCCCTGCCCACAACCGGTCCGCTGCTTATTGCCTCGCTGCAGAGCCAGGATATGTATCTGGCGGGCTCGTTCCTGATGTTTCTCGCCATTCTCACCGTGATCGGCATGCTCATCTCCGACCTGCTCTTGGCGATGCTGGATCCCAGGATCCGGCTGCAGGGGGCTCCGGCTAAATGAACGCACCCAAGACACCGCATTACGTCTCGCGCGAGCCTTTCGATCCCTACTCGGTCGAAAAACTAACCCCCGCCCAGGAGGAGTTGTATCTCGCCTCCCAGTGGCGGCTGATGTGGTGGAAATTGAGGCGCCATAAACTGGCGCTGGTCTCAGGTACAGTCCTGCTGCTCTTTTACCTCGTTGCCGCGCTTGCCGAGTGGGTCGCCCCTTACGATCTTCATACGCGAAACGCCGGGTTTATCCATGCGCCGCCACAGGCGATTCATCTCTTTCACGAAGGCAAGTTTGTCGGGCCTTTTGTCTACGGCTACAACTACAAACTGAACATGTCGACTTTAAAGCGCGAGTTCAGTGTTAACCACGGCAGTATTCAGCCGCTTCGCTTTTTCTGTGAAGGTGACCCCTACCGCTTCTGGGGATTATTTGAGTCGCGGTTTCATCTTTTCTGCCCGAGCGTGAATGCCATGAAGTACGAACACGATGGTGAGGCCATCAGCCTCCCGGGGCAAGGCGGTGCGGTGTTCCTGCTCGGCACGGACCGGCTCGGGCGCGATCTTCTGTCACGCATCATCTATGGCTCGCGTATCTCGCTGACCATTGGCCTTGTCGGGATTGCCGTCAGTTTCATCCTCGGGATTGTGATCGGAGGGCTCGCGGGCTATTTCGGCGGCTGGATAGATGCCGTGGTGCAGCGGGTCATTGAAGTGCTGCGCTCGTTCCCCGAGATTCCCCTGTGGATGGCGCTTTCCGCCGTGCTGCCCGTGACCTGGAGTCCGCTGCTGATTTTCCTCGGGATCACCGTGATCCTGGCCCTGCTCGACTGGACCGGGCTTGCGCGTGCGGTGCGCTCGAAACTGATGGCGCTTCGCGAAGAGGACTACTGCACCGCCGCGCAGCTGCTGGGCGCGCGCCCGCGGCGCATTATTGGCCGACACCTGCTGCCGGGCTTCATGAGCCACCTGATTGCCTCGGCGTCGCTTTCGATCCCCGGTATGATTCTCGGGGAAACGGCGCTCAGTTTTCTCGGGCTGGGTCTACGCCCGCCGATTACGAGTTGGGGCGTGCTGCTGAACGAAGCGCAGAATATCAACGTGGTTGCACTCTACCCCTGGCTGATGCTGCCGGTTGTTCCGGTGGTGATTATCATTCTCGCCTTTAATTTCTTCGGTGACGGCCTGCGCGATGCTGCCGACCCCTATAAGACATAGGCACACAAGTTAAGGAGCAGGATTTGACGGTCAGAATTCCTGAGAACTACGTCAGCGGCGGCTTTGCCATGGAGTATGAAGTTCCGTGGATGACGCCTGGCGCGGTCCAAAGACTCGATGAACTCGTGAAACCTAAGGATCGTGTGATTGAAGTGGGTACCGGAGGCTCGTCTCTTTTTTTTGGCCGAAGAGCGAGAGCCGTCCTGGGGCTTGAGCCTTCCATCGAATGGGCCGACTCGGTAGTCACCGAGGCCAAAGCAAGAGGTCTTGACAACATCGACATTGTTGCCGAGGGCGATCCCGACGAACTGCTCGCGATCGCGCGCCGCCTCGGCGGATGCTCGGTGCTGTCGGTTGACCCGGATGACGGTTACGACCGAGATGAACTGCAGGACATCCTCTCGGCCCGCGCGGGGGATCAACTCGAAGTCGTCGCGATGGACAACTACGGCGCGGCTGATCTTTTCTCGAGATCCTGGGACTGGAGCAACGATCAGGTGATCGACAGCCTGCCGGGCTCAGGCTGGCAAGGCGAATCCTTCAACGATCCCAAATGGCGCGGCAAGGGAACGCGGATCTTCTGGCGCCGCCGTTAGACCGGTTGCTTTGGGTCTTCGTCATCCAGTCGTTTCCCGGCATAGGATCCCGGCGCATCCTCAAGCACGGGGAATGCCTTTTTGGCGCCGGGCTTTCTCGCCTTGACCTTGGTGCCTGTGAACTCCGATACCCATTGCTGCCAGTTGGGCCACCAGGAGCCTTGCTGCTGGGTGGCGTTTGCTAGCCAGGCCTCGGCATCGCCGCTCGGGCGGCTGCCGCTGGTGCGGTAACCGTATTTGTTCGCCTCGGGCGGATTGACCACCCCGGCAATGTGGCCGGAACCTGACAGCACAAAACGCACAGGCCCCCCAAAAAGACCCGCCCCGGCAAAGGTTGAGCGCCACGGCGCAATATGGTCTTCACAGGTCGAGAGGAAATAACACGGTGTTTTGACCGAGGAGATATCGATCGGCACGCCGTC